>OLZF01001702.1_pt1 | contig 14045 bp, 9 predicted proteins | sample 1674391 | NCBI WGS metagenome assembly OLZF01 (sample SAMEA103958166, study PRJEB25191) | human gut metagenome | biome: human-associated habitat [ENVO:00009003]; feature: intestine environment [ENVO:2100002]; material: feces | place: Germany | collected 2013/2015
AAACTGCGCCTTTTCATTCACATCTTCCCAAACAATCGCTTTCTGCCCATTTGCACTTTTTAGAACCTTAAATGTTGAAACAGACTCTGGAAGATTGTCCACCACAGTCTCAACTGTCGCTGCACCTCCACCTGTCATGCACATAATAGCGTGATTGCCCATCCAGTATAGTTTATCATCCATGAAATATACCGATGTATCCGATGTACTATTTTCTGTAACTCTGCTCAACTCACCATCGCCATAGTAATATACTTCCATATCATCAACGGATGACATATCCGTATTTGTTTTTGCGGAATATGCAACTACACTGTTATTGCCAATGTAGGAGCAGGCAATACTGTTTACTATGGGCAAATTCGATGCGATGGTTTCCTCCGATTGCCATTTTCCACCAACCAACTGTTTCCTATGAATTGAGTTAGTTCCTTCAGCAGAAAACGGATCATTTTCTGAATTTTGCTGCCAAACAACGGTCACATCGTCGCCATTGGATGTCAAACTGCAATTGGTTTCGTAGTCCAAATTACTTGTGAGGGCCACTGTTCCCGAAAATACTTCGCCATCCCAATGAGTATAATATAGCTCCATATTGGTTGACATTTCATCGAGCGTGACATCTGTGCCAAATTCTTTTTTTGCATTCTGCCACACAATATGTGCACCACCATTTCCGTCAGCGCACATAATCGGTGCATAGTCCATGGTGCCATCGTCAAAGATAGGCTTTGCAGCGCTCCATGATGTACCATCATAAATGCTGTACATGAGAGCGGTTCTATTTTCATCTGACCGCGATGAAACATCATCAATGTACGCCATAAGCATTTTCCCGCTATTCAGTTCGACAATTTTCGGTGAGCAATACTTTTGCACATTAGCCTTATATACTGCGGGATTTGTGCTGCAAGTTACAGGGCCTTGTAATGGCTCTATAAATTTAAGATCATCTCTCGATACTGTCATTAGAGCTTCTGCTGCCTCTGTTTTAGGATATAGCTGAAGTTCTTTAAATTCCCAGTCAAATGTTCCTCCCCATAGAAGCGTCTCTATTTCAAGGAACAGTGCCAAATTAATAGAGATTGTCGTCGATTCCGAAAAATTCGAAAGGCTTTTATACTCGAAATTTAAAGTCCCACTTCCGCCCGCATAGGCCATCATTATCTTTTCAATTCCAGCTGCAATACCAGCCTTAAGCTCAACGGAATAATTTCCCGCACCCTCAAGCCCATACAGACCAATTTCTTTTAACTCAACGAAGAATTTTTGTTCCATCGAGCCGTTTATTTCGAAACGGAAATATGTACACGGATATAGTGGCATAGGCGCAGAAGCGCTGGTTGCAGTCTCGGCTACCAGAATCAGTCCGCCTTCACGTACTATACCCGTTTGGGCATCTATTTCGGCATATCCACTCAAAGAACCGTCAAACTCAAATCCAAAATCTAACTTGGTTTTTTTCAATTTGCTTCTCAGTTTCTGGTACTTATTCCATGTAGCGGTTGTCGTATGTCCACCAAAGAACTGAATCATTTCCTTTAGTTCAGCATAATTGCTTGTTTTAAGCGACGGATCTCGTTCGGACTCTTTCAGGCCTATTGTAACTTTATAGGTACCTTCTTTGACATCATATTCGTAATCAATCAAATCATCCAGGTCCAAACCCCAGTCTAACTTCATCTTAAACAGCGATGTATCTACTCCAAAGATATTTACAACTGGTCCCTCTAAGTCAATAGCAGCACCATTGTTGACAGTAATCTTAGGAACTTCTACTACATTTTTAGGCTCATCCAATTTAGATACGCCGCTGTCATTTCCTGAAAAACCATCCTTATCAATTTCAAGGTAGCCGCTTCCACTACCAATCGAGGTGGTATAAAACTGATCAAACGCCCAGTTAGAAGGCATGCCAAAGCCTAAGTTTCCGCTGAATCCAGTAGACATATCGCCCACGAAACTTCTTTCAGCATAGCCTTTATCAGAAACTCTTGTGCATACATTTCTTGTTCCGTATATACCAACCCTGTAAATACTATTGCTCATAACTTCATGGACACTCTTGAAATAAGGGATTACATTTGAAGTGACCTGATAGTCCAAGCAGTCATAGTCCACAGCAAAATAAATAAATGTATTTTGAGGAATTCCTAATTCGGCAGCTGCCGCAATAGCCGCCTTTGCATCCCTTGTTCCTTGAGCTGAGGTAAAATACGAATTTTCGTCAGCAGATGTCTGATAGATCGGGAAGAAACTGAGCCCCGCATCAAAGATAATTTGTGCCTCACTGCGTGTGATTTTCTTGCTATTTCCGGTCAGATATCTTCCTATGTATCGATAGCCATTGTCATATAGTGATTTTGCTTTTGCGGCTGTTAGCTGGGTTGCACAGTCCGCAGCCAATGCCGATCTTGATGTATCACCGCAACTAATAAACAGCGACAGCCATGTAGTTTTATCGGCTTTTCCATTCTGTGGGATTTTCATGTCCGCTTGAAAATCGTATAGCGCTTGCCTTGTTGCATCACCATATTCGCCGTCTATTGCTCCAGCGCTATGCCCGTTAACAAGCAATGCAAACTGCAGCAGTTCTGTAATGGATGCGATTTGTGCAGCTGAATAGTAGTTTCCTGATGATGTCCCAGGATATCTTCTGGCAGCTGCAGAATCTCGAATATACGGAATTTCGGGGCAGCACAATCTTGTCGTTACGCCAAAGTTTGCGTTTGCAACATCTGTTGGCATGCCCTCCTCGGCCTGCAATGCATATATTAAAGCCCGATTTGTGTTTCTGCCATACACGCCATCACAAGGAGTGATCCCAGTATATGCCTCATACTTGCGGTTCAGCTTTTGCTGCATTTCACGAACAGCCTCTGTTCCGCCATAAGAGCTTAACAGTTTAAATGAATCCATGGACATCAGGGCCTTCATGATATTAACTGTCACAACTCCATTTGGATTGATAAGGCCGGCATCTTCTTTTAATTCAATGATGGCCTTTTCTACATCTGCATCAAACACGCCATTGAATACAACGGTGCCATCTTCGGTTTCGGACAGATTATATCCAGGGTTATACCCTTTGCACCAAAGTGCTCCCTGCAATATTGCAAATTTCCGATTTGTGACACCATCCTGGCGCCGCAGCAGATTCTGGCTATAAAGGCGCTCTGTAGTTGGGCCAAAATTATCTGCCAAATCTGTGATTCCAAGTTCCACCTGCAGAGCTCTCGTAAGACCGTAAACGGTATCCCACCCCGTTCTGCCGTCTTCGGTGACATATCCAAATCCCGGCACATTACCATACTCCTGATTCAGCCATCTTTGGGTCAGATAGACCATAGCATCACCAGGATAGTCGCTATGAATCGAAACGCCATTCTCCACAAGCGTTTCTTCGCTAATTTGTTCCAAATCGGGGATCTGTACCTCCGATATATAATCTGTCTCGTTGCCATATTCATCATCGATCTGAACATCGGCATTTATAAGGTTGAATGTACTTTCTTCCTCCGTAGATGCGTCATTAGTTGCTACTTCTACATTTTCTGTAGCATTTTCAGCAGCAAATGCCGGAACAGTAACTGTTTGGAGCATAATTAGAACGCTTAACAGCAATGTTAATGCTCTGCTAAAATGCTTCTTCGCACCTTTCACTTAAATCCTTCCTTTCCTGTAAGTAGAATACATTTTTCCTTCTCTATTCTGAAATAGCGCCGTTGGAACCTCTATGGATAGGCATCACTCCCTTTCCCATTCCATGTGCGTTCTTAAATCATACACGATCCCCATGCTGCGATCAGAAGATGTTGATTAAAGCAGAAGCGTACTACTTTATCTGATCACATCAAACAATCATTCTCTCTTCAAAATTTTTGATTATAGTGATATCTCGCGATTCGGCTATATTTTTCCATTTCTGCCAATTATTTTATATGCTATATTCTCCTTTGGCAATATCAAGTCGAAATTTTTGTTGATTTTGTGAAAACTCTTGAACTATCATTATTAAAAATGCCAAATCAATACCTCCACTCACCACCAGCTGGGGTAATGATAATGCGAAGGAAATGGTGATTATTTTCTGTACAAAATACGATTGATTTATTTCGCTTGACATAGATTAGTAGGCGTGCTATACTTTCTAACAAGAAACGAACAAATGTTCTAATTTGCAGACGCATTGGAATAGAAAGGGGCGCAGGTAGATGCTCTGGCTTTCACGGAAAGACATCGAACACATTTCCCGTAGATTGCTTCGTGATTACCTAAAAAAAGTCCCTCAAAAGGTCGATCATATTGATCCGGCAGATTTTGCAGAGAAGATGTGTGGCCTGCAATTTACCTTTGCAGATATCAGTGAAGCACATGATGCCATCGGCCTTACGGCAACTTCGGGGGTGATCATAACGATCCCTCAAAGGGATGGCACAAAGCTCGACTATGAATTAGACGGGAAAACGGCCTTCATTGATCAGAGCCTTGTGGCAGAAAATCAGATTGGCCGTTTGAACTTTACTATGATGCACGAAGCAGCGCATCAACTGTTTTGGATGCTGTATCCGGAAGAATATGAGGCGCAAACTCCTCGCTGCGTATTTCGCATGACAGATGAACATACGCAATACCCTGTTCTTGATTGGGAGGAGTGGCAGACCAATGTGCTGACTTCATTTCTCCTCTTGCCAAAGGAACTGGTATATCGCCATATGGCAAATGTTGGCCTGAAAGATGGTATCAGCGTGCTGAATCGCATATACGCACGCAAAGACTATGAGCGTTTTTCGGAGGCCGCAAAGCGGCTCGGTGTGTCCAAAACCGCACTGACTATAAGATTATCCCAACTCGGTTTGGTAGGGAGAAATGATTTGTATGACCCGTATGCACTGGTAGATATATTTCCGGAGAAAAATGAGATCGCCTGATATGGCAGGGAGAAAGTATGGCAAAAATCAATGCAAGGGAACTTGATCCACAACGCTATTCCTGTATTCAGACAGAACAGCAGGAATTGAAAAAGCAGTATTCCAGCCATATTACAATGGCGAGAATGTGCCCGTATTGCCAGAACAAATTGGAGATCCTGTGTAAAGGAAATCACGGTGCAGTTTATGTGAAATGTCCCCATTGCGGAGAACAGGTGTTTTTCCCGCCGGTGGCATTTCGACTTAACAGATTCTGAGATGTAACGGCGTGTAATAAACGCCTTACCCGTGACAACTAAAAATTGAATATCCAAGTTTGTACCCCGGAGCCGCTTGATGCGTGACCTTCCCATGTGTCGCTTGATTTGCAGTCCTTGCTCTCAAAGAGAGTGAGACGAATCAATGCGGCCATAGTGGGAAGGCAGATCAAGCGGCTTTTTTCGCTCATTTGGTTCCAGAAAGGAACTGAATGAGCGTTTTGTTTTTCTGGCTTCCTGCCTGCGAGAGATGCCGAGGCCCTCCGCTTTATCGTTTTTGGAATTTTCAAAATGATGAAACGGAGGACAGAAAATGTCATATCACAATGACCCATATCGGGTCGATTATTTGAAGATATATCCCTGCTTAAAAGAGCGTCCGGATGTGTTGGAAGTCTTGAAGAAAAGCGACCGCAAGATGAAATACATGGAGGTGGATCTGAAAAGCGAACAGCGCAGAAAAAATGCCGAGAATGGTGCGGAGAGTTATGTTCCCAGCAAAGAGGATTCTCTGGAGCGGCTCGTATATTCTGCGAAGTGCCAGTTTGCGGACGATGCTGAAGGCGTCGAGGATGCCGTAATCAGAATAGATGATTTATGCCGTTTACGGGCCGCACTGGATCAGTTGAGCGAAGAAGAAAGATTCCTGATTTATGCGCTGTTTTTCGACGAGCGCTCCGAGCGTGAGCTGGAAGAAATGATGGGTGTCCATCGAATGACGCTCCATAATCGAAAGATTCGTATCTTGCAGAAATTGAAAAAGATGCTGAGATGATAAAAAAGTTTGGTGCAAACGGTGTTTTCAGCGGCTAATAGAGTGAGAGGGCTTTGAACCTCACTCCGCTGCTGATAAATCAGCGGCTTTGTTCCTTGAAAAATACCGCCCAGGCGGTCATATCCGGTAACTTGAATACATTAGCCGACGGAGCCAGCGTTAGGTCGAGTGCGCCAAGACCACCTGTGCGGAGCATCTTCGCATCAAAGGACGGCCAAGTAAGGTGCAGAGCGATACCCACTCAGGCCATGGCAGCCTTGGCAAGCTGTCCCCGCCATGATCCCGTCAGCCCATAATGATACTCCTGTACGCAGCTTCGAGAGTTCCTCGGAGGGGTGAGAGTCCCGTGATGTGCGCCCGCACAGTTCAAGTTGCCGCCCTGCCTGGGGAAGTAGTGTCGAATACAGGCAAACAAAACCGTAAAGTTCTGGCCGCTCCGGTAATGGGAGCATCTGCTTCCGTTGCCGGAGCGACCACACTCTTGCGGCAGAAGCATGGGAACTGTCTATCATTTTTACATTCGCTTTTTCTTCCCTCTGCCCGATGGCACCGCTATTCTCTCCTACCTTTTCCTTCTTCGGACGGTTCCCATGCTTGTGCCGCAGAGATAGTCGAATGCAGAAAGGAGAACATCTATGAACCCCAATATCAATTACTATGGGATCGTCATCCTACTCAGAAAGCTCCGGGAATGCGGTATTTTCACCGAAAAAGAACTGAGAAAAATCGCCGCACGGATTGCTGCGGACAACGGTGTTGAAGTCATGTTTTTTCTCTGATTTTCTTCATCTTTCAGTAGCTATTTGGATGCAGTTGTGGTAGTGTTTGTGTTGCAAAAAGGAGGTGAGCGGATATGGATGAAAAGCGGCTGGTAGACGGAGCGACGGCACTTGCAGAAAAACAGTCCCGTGTTATAAAAATCGAGCCTGCGGGGCGTCCTCAAAATATGCGGTTGCGGGTCGCCGCCTATACTCGTGTCAGCTCGGACTCCGAGGATCAACTCAATTCCTTTGCGGCCCAAAACCGCTACTACACGGAACGGATCTCAAGCAAGGCCGAATGGCGGATGGTTGACATCTATGCTGATGAGGGGATCACTGGAACTTCGGTGGCTAAGCGGGATGACTTCCAGCGGATGATGGCGGACTGCCGTCGGGGCTTGATTGATCAGATCCTTGTCAAGTCCATCTCCCGCTTTGCCCGCAACACAAAAGACTGCCTTCAGAATATTCGTGAACTGAAAGAGTTGGGTGTCAATGTCCGATTCGAGCGGGAAGGGATCGATACGGTCAATGTGAGCAGTGAGCTCATCACCGCCATCTACGCTGCCTTCGCCCAAAAAGAGAGCGAGTCTATCTCGGGAAATATGCGATGGAGCTATCAGCGCAGGATGGAGCAAGGAGCGTTTAATACATACCACGCACCTGTGGGATTCACACTTATAGACGGCGATCTACAGGTCAATCAGGCTGAAGTACCAACGATTCAGCGGATATTTACAGAATATTTAAGCGGCAATAATTCAAGAGAAATTGCTGCTGCTCTGAACAAAGATAAGGCGCTTGGAAGGCATTGGCGGAGAGAAGCGATTGACTATATCCTGCAAAATGAGCGCTACGCAGGAAATGCACTTCTCCAGAAAAGGTATACAACAGACTCGTTCCCGCGGGAAAAGAAACGCAACCGAGGAGAACGAGAGAAGTTCTTCGTCTTCAGCAGCAATGAGGCCATTATCTCGCAGGAGATGTTTGACCAAGCTCAGCAGCTGCGGAAAACACGAAAGAGAGAGCCAACGCCGCTTCACGACACTATTTCAAGGCAGATACGCTGTTTTTGCGGAGCGCGTGTTCGGGCGAAGAAAATCAATCAAAAATGGTGTTGGTGCTGCTGCAATCATGAAGAGAGACACGAATGTCAGATTACTCCTATACCAGAAATCCAAGTTCAGAAATCCTTCTGCCGCCTATACTACAAGCTGAAACATCAGAGCATCCCCATTCTGGAACAGATGCTTACAAACCTCCAGATGGTCCGCAATCGCAGGATGCTCTGGAGTCCTGACATCGTCGCCCTGAATAAAAGAATATCAGATATATCCAGTCAGAATCAGACATTGGCCTTCCTCAAACAGCAGGGCCTTGTTGATCCTGACATTTTTATAGCCAAAACCAATGAGCTGACCAAGCAGCTCCGGCAGGTCAAGCTGGAAAAAGAAAAGCTGGTGGATGCCGAGAGCGACATGACCGCCCTGCAAACACGAGATTTGATAGACATCCTGGAAGATGGGCCGGAATTCCTCGACAGCTTTGACACGGAACTGTTTGGTGAACTCGTTGAAAAAATTATCATAGAGAGCAACGACTCCGTCCGCTTCTGCCTGAAAAATGGGCTGGAGCTGCGGGAGTCCATAGAGAGGACGGTGCGGTGATGGGAAACCGGAAGCAGCCCTTCGGCTACAAGATGTCTCTGGGTGAGATCGTCATACAGGAATCAGAGGCGAAACTTGTGCAGGAGATTTTCCTCCGATATATTGCAGGAGAATCCTTGAATGAGTTGACCGAGTCGCTTCGCCAGCAGGATATCCCATACGACGAGGGACGTCTCTGGAACAAAAATATGGTCGCCCGTATTCTGGCGGACACACGCTATACCGGGGAGAAAGGATATCCCAAACTCATAGATGAGGAACAGCTCATCGCAGCAAATGAAAAACGCTCAAACAAGCCCCAACTTCCGAAAAAGACAGAAGCCCAAAAGGTGCTGCGCAGGCTCTGCGGTACACCGCTGTCTGAACGGGTGGAACAAAGTGTCACCGACCTGCTCAACGGCCTTGCAAATTGCCCAGACCGCATACGGCATCAACGCAGTCCTGCGCCAGCCACACATTCTAAGACACAGGAGACGCTGGATAACGCTCTGGAACAACAGCCAATCGACGAGGACAACGCCAAAGCGCTGATCCTCCAGCTTGCGGCAGAGCAATATGCTGCGCTGGGGGATGAAGAATATGAAACAAATCACCTCCGGCGCCTCTTCTCCGCATTCGAATGCGTGGCGGAACTGAACGCTGATCTTCTGAAAAGCACCGTGTCCGAGGTGCTGGTGACCCGCCAAAATGTCAAACTGCGATTAAAAAATGGGCAAATCATAGAAAGGAGTGACCTGCAATGAAAGAGGATGCCCCAAGAGTAATTAAGATCCCTGCCAAACCGGAAGCCACCCGTCAGGCAGAAGCCCGCAGACAGCTCCGGGTGGCAGCTTACTGCCGAGTCTCCACCAAAGAGGAGGATCAGGCAAACAGCTATGAGGTGCAGAAAGAGTACTATACCGATAAAATCATGTCCAACACCGCTTGGACGATGGCTGGCATCTTTGCGGACAAGGGCATCACCGGAACCTCGGCCAAGAAGCGCGAGGACTTCATGCGGATGATTCGGCACTGCCGCCAGAAGAAAATCGATGTCATCCTGACCAAATCGGTCTCCCGCTTCTCCCGCAATACGGTGGACTGCCTCTACTATATCCGGGCGCTCAAACAACTTGGCATCGCAGTCATCTTCGAGAAGGAAAACATCAATTCTCTGGAGGAGGACAGTGAGCTGCGAATCACCCTCTCCGGTGCCTTCGCCCAGTCTGAAAGTGAATCTATCTCCGCCAATGTCACATGGGGTAAGCGCCGCGCCATGGAGGCCGGAAAGGTCAGCATCCAATATAAAAAGCTGTACGGCTACCGCAAAGGTGAGGATGGTCAGCCGGAGATCATTCCGGAACAGGCCGAAATCGTCCGATGGCTCTATGAGCGCTATCTCACCGGAGCCAGCCTGCGGATGATCAAAGAGGAACTGGAACAGCAAGGCGTCAAGTGCTTCGATGATTCTCCGGAGTGGACCATTTCCCGCATCCGTAGCATCCTGCAGAATGAAAAATACTGCGGTGATGTGCTGATGCAGAAGACCTTCCGGCGGGACTTTATCAACCGCAAGGCCATCAAGAATACAGGCCAACTTCCCATGTACCTCATTGAAAATCACCACGAGGGCATTGTCAGCCGTGAAAAGTATGATGCCGTACAGGCTGAGATGGCACGGCGGAATGCGGCCAAGAGTCCCTCCAAGAACGCAGTCACAGGGATGGCCTCCTACGCCAGCAAGTATGCACTCTCGGAGCGCTTGGTCTGCGGTGAGTGCGGGACCCTGTACCGCCGCTGCACATGGACACGAAACGGTGAAAAACGAGTCGTGTGGCGCTGTGTGAGTCGATTGGATTACGGCAAGAAATACTGCCATAACTCGCCCACACTGGATGAAGCACCGCTCCAGCAAGCAATCCTCGCAGCCCTGAACACAGCCATGGCCGACAAGAATAGCTTGATTCGGCAGATCACAGATGCCATGGAAACGGAGATCATCCCATTCCCAGGTGGCACAATGAGCCTCGGAGACATTGAACGCAGGCTGAGAGAACTGGAGCAGCAATTCCAAACACTGTTGGAAAAGGCCACAGATGATCCTGCCGCCTATGGCGGTCAGTTCAAAGAAATTCTGGATGAGCAGACTTTCCTGAAGGAAAAGCGCTCCGGAATCCTCTCAGATAACAACGAACAGGCAAAAGCCAATCAGCGCATCATGGATGCCGCACAGACATTGGAAAACGCATCGCCCTACATTACAGAGTGGGACGAGAGCGCCGTTCGCCAACTGGTGGAGACAGTAAAAATCCTCTCCAAGGATGAGGTCGCAGTCACCCTGAAGGGTGGCATTGAGATTTGCCAGAAAATTATGTACTGAAAGAAGGTGGAAAGATGATTTTTGTAACCGGCGATTGCCACGGTAATTTTGAACGCTTCAAGCCGGAATATTTCCCGGAGCAGGCGCAAATGACAAAGCGGGACATCGTGATCTGCGCCGGAGACTTTGGTGGCGTGTGGTTTGGAGACGGCCGTGACGATGTTGCATTGGGCTGGCTGGAAAACCTGCCATTCACGCTGGCCTTTGTCTGCGGGAATCATGAAAACTACGACGCGCTGGAACGATATCCGGTGAAAGACTGGCACGGCGGCAAGGTACACCGCATTCGCCCTCATGTCCTGCACCTGATGCGTGGACAAATCTTCGAGCTGGAAGGCTATCACTTCTTTACTATGGGTGGGGCAAAAAGCCATGATACGGAGGACGGTATTCTGGAACCGGGCGCTCCGGATTTTGAGCGAAAGCTCCTGATGCTGCAGCGAAAGCCCAGAGCGAGGTACCGTATCAACCACATTTCGTGGTGGGCACAGGAGATGCCTTCTGAGGAGGAGTACGCTGAAGCGCGGAGAAATCTGACCAAGGTCGATTGGGCGGTGGACTATGTTATCACGCACTGCGCTCCCACCAGCATTGCACTCATAGAAAACCGTCACAATGAGGCAGACCCGCTCACAGACTTTCTGCAGGAGGTCAAGGAGAGAGCGCACTATCATTACTGGCTGTTCGGCCATTACCACGACAACCGGGCCATTGATGAAAAGCACATCCTGCTCTGGGAGCAGATCATACAAGTTATCTGAGATAGGTCAAGGCAGAGAAAAACACGGCGATGTCACCGTGCTTTTCTCTGCGTTGAGCGGTTAAATCAGGCGCTGTGCGCCGGAAAGGAGAGGCTATGAATATCCGAAAAGCTGTGGATTACAGCACAATGTTTGCCGAACTGGAATCTGCCATGGAAGCGGATCTGCCGCAGATGGAGCTGTACTGCGAGATCGGCAAGGCCGTCTGCACCCGCTCGGAAAAGGGAGCGGCGGTGGCCGCTGCGGAGTTCTTGAAAGAACAGTACCCGGATATGACCGGCTTTTCTCCGCGCAATGTGCGCCGGATGCGGGACTTCTGGCAGTTGTACAGCGACATGCCGGAACTGCTGGGCGAAGCGCTTCGCTTGAATTGGACGCAGAATGTGGTCATCATGGAGACGGAGCTGACCGCAGAGGAGCGCCGCTGGTACATCCGGCAGGCCGCTGCACAGAATCTATCCAAGTCGGAGCTTCTGCGAATGATCGAGGATTCCGCGCATCTGGAAAGTGTTCTCGACGAAAAGGTCGATGTGTGGTATAATGAGAGCAACGATGAGATTTCGGAGAGAACGCAGTATGAAGAAGATCCTGTTTATCTGCCACGGCAATATTTGCCGCAGCCCGATGGCCGAGTTTGTGATGAAGGACTTGGTACAGAAGGCTGGGCTGGCATCACAGTTTCATATCGAATCGGCAGCGACCAGCCGAGAGGAAATCGGCAATCCGGTCTATCCACCGACGCGGCGCAAACTGGCGGAACATGGGATTTCCTGCAAGGGCCATGCCGCACGGCAGCTGACAAATCGGGATTACGACGAATACGATCTCCTGATCGGCATGGACCAGGCCAACCTCCGGGATATGTACCGCATCTGCGGCGGCGACTACGCCGAAAAGATGTCCCTCCTGATGGATCACACCGCTCGTCCCGGCAATGTGGCCGACCCATGGTACACCGAGGACTTCGAGGCGACCTGGCGGGATGTACTGGAGGGCTGCCAAGGACTTCTGAAAGAATTTGTGACAGAATGAGGTGATCAAATGGCGCAAAACGATAAGATCCAACTGTTCGAAGACAAGCGTATTCGCACCGCATGGGACGAGGAAAAGGAAGAATGGTACTTTTCTATCGTTGATGTCATCGCGGTTTTGACGGACAGTCCGAATCCCCAGACTTACTGGCGTGTTCTTAAAAAGCGCTTGAAGGACGAGGGAAATGAAACCGTTACAAGTTGTAACGCTTTGAAAATGACCGCCGCAGACGGGAAACGCCGTCTGACTGATGTAGCCGACACGGAGCAGCTTCTCCGCATCATCCAGTCCATCCCCTCACCGAAGGCAGAGCCGTTCAAGCTATGGTTGGCACAGGTTGGCCGGGAGCGTATCGAAGAAACCATCGACCCTGAGTTAACCATTGACCGGGCTTTAGAAACCTACCTCAAGAAAGGTTACACCCGCGAGTGGATCAACCAACGGCTGCAGGCCATTCAAGTCCGCAAAGAGCTAACAGATGAGTGGGATGCCCGTGGTGTACAAAAAGGCGTGGAGTACGCTATCCTCACGGACGAGATTTCCCGCGCATGGTCGGGGATGTCTACCCGCCAGTACAAAAACCTGAAAGGCTTGAAAAAGGAAAACCTTCGGGACAACATGACAACGCTGGAGTTGGTGTTGAATATGCTGGCGGAAGCAACAACCACACAGTTCTCAAAAGATCGCAAGCCAACGACTTTCCAAGAAAATCTGGCAGTTGCCAAAGCTGGCGGTCAGGTTGCCGGACGGACAAGAAAAGATATTGAGTCACAGTCAAATATGCCGATCATCTCCCCTAAGAATGCAGTACAACTCAATCAAGTAATAACTGATTTGCTGGAGGATGCGACTTCGGATTTGCCGAAAAAAGCGGACGATAAGTAAACTTTGGCGTTCTTTGTAGTACATAGATATTTTCAAATGGCAAAAACAAAAATATCCGAATTGAAGCCACCTGACAAAAGAACCAGGACATTCTTATGAATGTCCTGGTTCTTTTTTTATAACGTTTTTTGAAAGTAAATAAGCACAATACAGATCGCTCTCATTTACTGTGCGATCTTGCTTTCCGCGCTGCCGACTACCATTTTGGTCAGGGCGAACAGGGCGATGACGTTGGGAATGACCATGAGGTTGTTGAACATATCCGTCAGCTCCCACACCAGATCGTTGCTCATCATGGTGCCCATCAGGATGAACACCAGGGCGATGAGGGTGTAGATCACGGTGCAGGCCTTGGGGTTCTTCTTGCCGAAAAGCCAGATGGCGTTGATCTTGCCGAACAGGTTCCAGCTCAGAACCGTGGAGAAAGCGAAGAAGAACAGGCAGATGGCCACGAACTTGGCGCCCAGGCCGGCACCCATCACGGAGCCGAAGGCGGTCTGGGCCAGGTTGGTCTTGCTGAGGGTGGAAGTCACATCGCCCACATAGCCGCCCGCCAGAGGGCCGTCAGCAGTGTAGAGGGTGCAGATGATGACCAGCGCATTGAGGGTCAGGACCAC
>OLZF01001706.1_pt1 | contig 13997 bp, 15 predicted proteins | sample 1674391 | NCBI WGS metagenome assembly OLZF01 (sample SAMEA103958166, study PRJEB25191) | human gut metagenome | biome: human-associated habitat [ENVO:00009003]; feature: intestine environment [ENVO:2100002]; material: feces | place: Germany | collected 2013/2015
TCCTCTGAGGAGATCAATGAACTGAATGACTTCATGTTCTATGAGGACAAAGCAAGCCACGACAAGGATATGGCAACATGGCTGGCGATTTGTGGTGTGGCATACCGAATGGTACTGCCGGACAAAGACTCAGTGTCCTCTCCCGATCAGTCTCCCTTCGAGCTGGACACCCCCGATCCCCGACACACTTTCGTAGTGTATCACTCCGGCTTCGGACACAAGAGGATCATGGGTGTTCGTGAGATCACGAGGACGCTCGGAAAAGAAAGCACCGAAACGCTCTACTGTGGTTACACCAAGGATCACTACTTTGAGGTGGCGAATGGTGTGGTTCGCAAGTGGGAAGCGCATACCCTCGGTGATATTCCTATTTTCGAGTATCGCTTGAACATGGCTCGCATGGGTTCTTTTGAACCAGCTCTGCCGCTGTTGGACGCTATCAACACCGTGGCTTCCAACCGCCTTGACGGTGTGGAACTGTTTGTGCAGAGCTTTGTTAAGTTCGTGAACTGCGATATTACCGCTGACGATTTCAAAGAACTGAAAGACCTCGGCGCAATTAAGATCAAATCCGTTGACGGTCAGACTGCGGACGTGGAAATCCTGTCCCAAGAGCTGAACCAAGAGCAGACACAAACGCTGGTGGATTATCTGTATCAACAGGTGCTTACCATTTGCGGTATGCCTACCACGACCAAAGGCGGAAGCTCTACTTCCGACACTGGTGCGGCGGTGTTCTTGAGAGACGGTTGGTCTCAGTGTGAAGCACGAGCAAGAGACACCGAGCTTCTTTTCAAGAAGTCCGAGAAGGAGTTCTTGAGACTGGTGCTTACGATCATTCGCACCTCGAAGGAGTTCAATCTTTCGTTGGCTGAGATTGAGTGCAAGTTTACTCGGAGACAGCATGACAATCTGCTCGTTAAGAGTCAAGCTCTGTTACAGCTCTTAGAAGCTGGCTTTGAACCGAGTCTTGCTATCGCTACTGTCGGCTTGGTAAACGATCCGATGGACGTTGCAAAGCAGAGCGAATTGTACTTGGAGAAGTGGAAACCGAAACCCACTGCCCCTACGGATAATAGCGGCGATAAGCCGCTCGAAATATCGGTGTCAGAGAAGACACCTAAAACAAACGCAAACGGTAGAGAAACCGAAAATCACAAAAATACGGAGAGAACCGACCAAACACAGGAGGAATAATCATGGCATTCGACTGGACAAAAATTGAAGGTTATCGTGAGGACATGACTGCTGACGAGAAGTTGGCACTGCTTGAGAACCACGAACCGAGCAAACCCACTGAACCCACTGCACCTACCGCACCCACTGAACCTACTACCCCTACTCCAAAGGACACTAAGGGGTATGTTCCCAAGGCTCAGTTCGACAAGCTGGCAAGCGAGCTTGCCGCCGCCAAGAAGAACCTTCGTTCCAAAATGACGGAGGACGAAGCACGAGAGGAAGAACGTCTCGCACGTCAGACCGCTATGGAACAGGAGCTTGAGACTCTTCGCAAAGAGAAGACGATCAGCACCTATAAGGCGAATTATCTTGGCTTGGGCTTCGAGGAAGCATTGGCTATCGAGACTGCCGAAGCTATGGCGGAAGGTGACATGGATCGTGTATTCGCCAATATGAAGAAACACGGTGACGCTCAGAAAAAGGCATGGACAGCCGAGGTTATGAAAAATACCCCTGCCCCTCCCGCCGGAGACGAAAATACCGCAAATCTCAAGAAGTTGGAGGAGACCAATAAGCTCCGCCGGAGCATGGGTCTTCCCGAAATCAAATTGTAAAGGAGACATGAAATATGGCTAATTCTATCGCACTGGCGCAGACTTATCTGCCCCTTCTGGACGAAGTTTACAAGGCTTCTTCCAAGACTGCCGTACTGGACGCTACTCAGGTTGAGATCGTCAACGGCAACACTATCAAGGTTTTCAAGACCTCTATGGACGGTCTTGGTAACTACAACCGCAACACTGGTTTCGCCAATGGTGACGTGACTGGCACTTGGGAGACCATGACTCTCTCCAAGGATCGTGGTCGTTCTTTCATCGTTGACCGCATGGATAACGAGGAGACCGTTGGCATGGCTTTCGGTACTCTCGCTGGCGAGTTCATTCGCACCAAGGTTGCTCCCGAAATTGACGCTTACACCTTCGCAAAGATCGCTGGTACTACTGGCATTCTCAGCGCAAATGCTGACGTTACCGTTGGTACTACCGATGTTCCCAATCTGATCGACACTGCTGAAATGCAGATGAACGAAGCAGAAGTTCCCGGCGAGGGTCGTATTCTGTTCATTTCCGAGACTGCCTATGCTGGTCTTCGTGCCAAGATCGTCCGCACCGTTCAGAACGATGTGACTGGTATCAACAAGGACGTTGAGACCTACAACGGTATGCGTGTTATCCGTGTACCTCAGTCTCGCTTCTATACCGCTATCTCTCTGTATGACGGTACTACCGAGGGTCAGACTGCTGGCGGTTTCGTAGGTGCTACTGGCGGCTACAAGATCAACTTCATGATCGTTCATCCTTCTGCTGTCAATAAGGTTGTGAAGCACGTTCTTCCTCGTATCTTCACTCCCGAACAGTATCAGAATGCGGACGCATGGAAGTTCGATTACCGTATCTATCATGACACTTTCGTCTATGAGAACAAGACCAACGGTATCTACCTCCACAGAGGTGCTACCGCTCTGGACTAATAGGAGGTAACGATCATGGCTGAATGGAAGGACAAGAACGGTGTTCTCTGCGTTGGTCTGAGGGTCGATCCCAAGGCTAACAAGGCGAATAAGGGCGGTAAGAAGTCCGAACAGCCCAAACAGGGCGAGACTCCCGAACAGGGTGTCAACCCGGAGCAGTCCGAACAGGGCGGCAACGAGAACGAGTAACCAAGGAGGTGTGACAACATGACTGATGTAGAAAAACTGACAGCTCTCAAGGCTGTAGTCGGTGGCTCTGATACTGACGAAGTGTTGTCCACCTACCTCGATCTTGCCGGGAGCAAGATTATCGCAAAAGCGTTTCCGTATGACGATGAAGCGAGTGTAGTCCCGGTTAAGTATCACTACCTACAGGTGGAAATCGCCGCCTATATGCTGAACAAGCGTGGTGCGGAGGGTCAGACCTCTCATACCGAGAACGGTATCACGAGACAGTATGAAAACGCTGACGTACCAGCTTCTATGCTCAAGGCGGTTACTCCCTACTGTGGGATAATCAGAGGTACGAAAGAATGAGGTGCATGGCTCGTAATAAGGTGACGTTCTTCTACGCTCTGTACGAAGAACGCACCCCAGTTGAGGACGAATACGGCAACTTGACTGGTGAGTACGAAGTAAAACACGGAAATCCGACTGAGGGGGAAGCGAATATTTCAGCCGCAAAGGGTGAAACGCAGACCCGACAATTTGGTGAGAACGAGTCCTACGACAAGGTTGTTGTCATGGATAACGAAGCTCCTCCTATTGACGAATACTCAGTACTTTGGGTCGATACAGTTCCCTTGCTCAATGAGGACGGATCACTGGTGAAGGACGAGGAAGGTAACGTAGTTACTCCTCATGACTACATCGTGAAGAAGATCGCAAAGAGCATGAACAGTGTGTCGATTGCAATTTGCAAGGTGAACGTCAGTGGGTAAGAAAAAAATTACTTTCGGGTTATCTGTGCGTGAAATCGACAAGGCGGTCAAGGAGCTGGAACAGTACAAACAAGAACTCATTCGCAAGACTGATCTCCTTCGTGAGAAGGTGGCTCAAAGGATTGCGAGTCTCGCTCAAAGCGGTTTCTCCGGGGCAGTCGTTGATGATCTGACCCAAGAGAGTGGCGGCGCACGAATGGCAGAAGTCACGGTGTCCCTCGATCAGAGAGACAATGTGACGGTTGTTGTGGCACAGGGCGAGGACGCTATTTGGGTCGAGTTCGGTGCTGGTGTTCATCACAATGGTTCTGCCAGAAGCTCTCCACACCCAAGCGGTGCGGAACTCGGTTTTACCATCGGCGGTTTCGGTAAAGGCAACGGCAACAAGGACATTTGGGGTTACTACGAGGGTGGCGAGCTTCGTCTGACTCATGGTACTCCGGCGGTCATGCCAATGTACAACGCTATGAAAACGGTGTGTGACGAGATCGCTGATATTGCAAGGGAGGTGTTCAAATGATCGACATTGAGAATGAGCTTTTTGACGAAGTGTCTGAGAAGGTTCGAGCTGAGTTTCCGAACATTTTCATGACAGGTGAGTATGTAAAGTCTCCTTCCTCTTTCCCTTGCGTTTCTCTCGTTGAAGTGGATAATGCGGTTTTTCGCAAGACTCAGACCAACGAGGGTAGAGAAAACCATGCGGCGATCATGTACGAGCTGAACGTCTACTCCAATAAGACCAAGGGTAAAAAGGCTGAGTGTAAGAAGATTGCGGCTTTCATCGACAATCTGTTGATGGAGCGGAACTTCACGAGAACTATGCTCGAACCTGTACCTAACCAAGACGAAGCAACCATTTATCGAATGCTCGGACGATACCGGGCAGTCGTTTCCAAAAACAAAACGATTTACAGGAGGTAATGAAAATGGCAATTTCCACCTACAAGGTTTTCCTTATGAAGAAGACCGCAGACGCTTACGAAAAGCTGATCGACATTAAGGACTTCCCCGATCTCGGCGGTGCGCCCGAAATGTTGGAGACCACGACCCTCTCTGACAGAATGCAGACCTATATCCCCGGTATTCAGTCTTTGGACGCTCTTGCGTTCACTGCAAACTACACCAAGGAAGACTACTCCAAGCTCAAGGCTCTTGAGGGTGTGGAGAATGACTACGCTGTGTGGTTCGGCGGTACTGATACCGCTGGTGTTGTGACTCCTACTGGCACTGATGGCAAGTTTGAGTTCAAGGGTCAGCTTTCTGCATACCCTGTCGGCGGCGGTGTCAACGAGGTCGTTGACATGAACGTCACTATCGCACCTTCCACCCCCATCACTATGGCGGAAGCGTAATTATCAAGAAATAGGAGGACAGACAAATGGCTAAACAGCTTATTTTCACTTTCGAGGACAAGGAGTACACGCTTGAGTTCACTCGCAGAACCGTGGCGGAAATGGAGAAGAAGGGGTTCATTGCTTCGGAGATCACCGACAAGCCCATGACTACCCTCCCGGCTCTGTTCGCCGGAGCGTTCCTTGCTCACCATAGGTTCGTCAAACAGGACGTAATCGAGAATATCTTTTCCAAACTTACCAAGAAAGAGTCCCTTATCGGCAAGCTGGCTGAAATGTACAACGAACCGATCATGGCACTCGTCGAAGAACCCGAAGAAGACAAGGGAAACGTGGACTGGACAGCAACTTGGTAAGTGACTTGCTGTCCTCCAACGAGGGGGGTGGTGGTGTTACTGCCACTGCCCCCCTCAAAACTTACACTGAGAAATTCAACGAGTTATTTCCGTACTACCTATCCCTCGGTATGACTGAGGAACAGTATTGGGATCGTGATTGCCTGTTGGTGAAAGCGTTCCGTAAGGCGGAAGAACTCAAGACAGACAGAAAAAATCAAGAAATGTGGTTACAGGGTGCGTACATCTACGAAGCTCTGTGCCGAGTGTCACCGATCCTTCATGCGTTTGCAAAGAAGGGTACGAAACCTGTTCCGTATCTCGCTGAACCGTTTGCTATCAATGAGAAGCAAGCTGAGTACAAAGAGGAGGAAAAGGCTAAGAAGACCTTTGATAAAGGCAAAACCCTTATGGAAGGATTTATGGCACAGCATAACAAGAAGTTTGAAAGGAAGTGAGGAGAATGTCTACTACAATCGAACAGTTAGAGCTTGAGGTACAATCTAACGCTACGTCTGCCGTGAGTGGTGTAGACGCTCTTGCTTCTTCTCTTGGTAAGTTGAAAGCCGCTGTAAAAGGTGGTGTCGGCTTAACCACTGTCAGCAGACAGCTCTCTACGCTGAACTCTGCGTTGAGCGGTGTCAGTGGTGCAAATGCCGAGAACTTAAACAAACTCGCACAGGGCTTGCAGACGCTTTCCACCTGTGGAAACCTCAAGCTCTCCTCCTCTGTGGCTACGCAGATCACCAATATTGGCAGTGCTGTCCGTTCCTTGGATAACACCAATTTTACGGCAGTACGAGAACTGGCAAACGTCCTTACCCCTCTGTCTCAGATCGGCAAGGCAAATTTGAACAGTTTTATCTCGCAGTTGCAGAGACTTCCGCAAGCAGTACAAGCCCTCAATTCCGTAAATGTGGGTTCTCTCAGTACCAATATCCGAGGGCTGGTATCTGCTTTGACTCCTCTTACTCAAATGGGTAGGAACAATCTCACTTCCTTCGTGACGCAGTTGCAGAGACTTCCGCAAGCTATGGCGGCTTTGCGCTCTGTAAATATGGGTCAGCTTGCCGCACAAATCCGACAGGTGGCAAATGCTTTTGCTCCGTTGGCTACGCAAATGCAGTCTATCGCAAACGGTTTCTCCGCTATGCCTACGAGACTGCAACGGTTGATCCAGCAAACGAACAGTTTGTCTCATGCAAATTCCGCCGCTGGCAAGAGCTATGTGGGTCTCGCCGCAAAAGCTGGTATTGCTTATGTGGCAATGAAGCGTATCACAAGCGTTATCGCTGGCTGGATCACCAAGTCCAACGATTACGTTGAGAGCTTGAACCTGTTCACGGTTTCTATGGGCGAGTATGCCGATCAAGCGAAGCGGTTTGCGGAGAGTGTCACCGAAGTCATGGGTATCGACCCGGCTGAATGGATGAAAAATCAAGGTGTCTTCATGACCCTTGCGTCCGGCTTCGGTGTTATAAGCGATAGAGCATACACCATGAGTCAGAATTTGACTCAGTTGGGGTATGACCTCTCCTCCTTCTTCAACATCACATACGAAGACGCTTTCCAAAAGCTACAGTCGGGTATCTCCGGCGAGCTTGAACCTCTCCGTAGGCTTGGTTTTGACCTGTCTGTGGCAAGACTGCAACAGGAAGCATTGAACCTCGGTATCACCAAGAGCGTGAACGCTATGACACAGGCTGAAAAGGCTGAGTTGCGTTACTACGCAATTATGACACAGGTTACTACCGCTCAAGGTGATATGGCTCGTACCCTCGAAGCTCCGGCAAATCAAGTTCGTATTCTGACAGCACAAGTAAACCAAGCGGCTCGTGCGCTCGGTAATATCTTCATTCCTGTTCTGAATGCAGTTCTGCCCTACGCTATTGCTTTGGCAAAGGCAGTCAGACTGGTAGCAGACGCTATCGCGCAGCTTTTCGGCTTTGCGATCCCGGAAATGAATTGGGACTCCGTTACAGGCGGTGTCGGTGATGTTTCCGGCAGTGTGGGCGATCTCGAAGATAACCTCAGTGGTGCTGGCGATAAGGCAAAAGAACTCAAGAACGCTTTGCTCGGTATTGACGAGCTGAATGTCATTTCTCCCAATGAGGATTTGAGTTCCGGCGGTGCTGGCGGAGGTATCGGCGGCGGTGGAGGTCTCGGTTTCGAGCTTCCTACCTATGACTTCATCGGAGACGCAGTAAGCACTAAGGTTGATGAAATCATGGCGAAACTGCAACCGATGATCGAATGGATTAAAACCCATTTGGACGATATTTTGGACGTTGTTCTTGCTGTCGGTGCTGGTTTCCTCACATGGAAATTCGCAAATGGTTTTACCAACATGATCGAAGCAATTAAGAACGGCGGACTGAACAAGGTAGCCTTGGGACTTACGCTCATGGTTACTGGTATCACATTGGCTTTCTCCGGCGCATACGACATTGGTTACGAGGGTGCTTCTTGGGAAAACATTCTCAAAACTGCTATCGGTGACGCACTGATTGTCGGTGGTTCTCTGCTTACCTTCGGTACTGGTCCGGTGGGCTGGATTGTCGGTATCGGTATTGCATTGATCGCTACTATCACAGGCATTGTGATTGGTGCGAATGATCGAGCAATCGCAGAAGACCTTAAAAACCGATTTGGTGAACTGATCCTGTCGAGCGAGGAGATCACTACCATCGTAAAGGCAACCCTCAACAATGATTGGTACTCCGATGTTCAGTTGTACCTCGATGTGAAAGCGAACCTCGATGAACTGCGGACGCAGATCGAAGGTAAGGTGCAAGAACTGAACCGCTATAGCTGGAAGGTTCGTTTGGGTCTTGAACTGAGCGAGTCCGAAATGTCCAGTTACAGGTCGGTTATCAATGACTATGTTGAGTCCGCAAACAAGTATATCGCTGACAGAGGTTATGTGATCTCGGTTGGCATTAAGGCAACGCTTGAGGAGGGCGAAATCGCAGACTCTATCCTCGCAAGCAATGCCGCAATCACTGAACTGGTGTCCGATGATTTGGCAAGTCTCGGTACTGAGCTTCAATCCTTCCTCAACGAAGCATTCAGTGACGGTATTCTGACGATTGATGAACAGGTGGCTATTGACGCTCTCACCAATCAGATTAACAACGTCTTGGAGATTGTTTCTCAGAGCGAATTTGAAGCAAAGCTCGATGTAATTGACCTCAAGTACGGCATGGCTGGTCTGAGTCAAGAGAGCTGGGAAGCGTACAAAGAAGAAGTACAGGGTGTTGCTGACGAAATGAAGGTACACGCTGAGACTACTGTCGAAAATACTCTCTCCAACCTCAAGGCGAATATTGCTATTGCTGAGTACTACTTGGAGCAAGACCCGAACAATGCCGAGTGGAAAACTGCTCTCGCAGAAGCACAGGAAGCATATCAGCTTTATATGGACTCCAATCCTTTGGAGCTGGAATGCAACAACATTGACTTCATCATCAACGATCAGCTTTTCACTCATTTCACTGCTATTTTCGGTAACGAACTTGAAAAGGCAGAACCTCTCATGGGACTTACAGTTGAGGACGCATACTACAATGCGTTCTTGATGGGTGTGAGACACCCGGACGAAATCTATGACCAGTCCATTGAGAGTTTAATGGACGGTTTGCAGAGCTACTGGATGTACGAGTTTGACAACCTCGATATTAGTTCCGCCGCAAGGAAGAACATTCACGATCAGTTGGCAGACTGCGTTCCCAAACTGAGCGAATTGCAGACCGAACTCAATGAAGCATGGGAAGCTGGTAACGCTATCCCTCAGTCCGTCAAAGACGGTTTGCTCGACATTTACACATATAAGGCTATGTCTTCTGACATGACCGAAAATATGGAAGGTGTCACTTATCTGATCGGCTACGAACTGTCTCAGAGTCCCGGTTTCTACAGTATGCTCACCAAGGCAAGTGACCTTGGCTGGTTCATGAACAAGGAACTGGCTCTTGGTATCAAGAGCAACCTGTCCTTTGTTGAGAGTGCTTCGGGTGACGCTGTTGAGGTAATCAAAGACGGTGTTACCGTGGCAACGCTCGAAATGACCCCGGAGCTTCGTGAAAACATGAAGCACCTCGGTGTCAATCTGAGCGAGGGTGTAATGGAAGGTGCTGACGAAGGTCTTGTCGAGGAAGACACTCGAAACATTTTCCAAAAGATCGGTGATTGGTTCAAAAACCTGTTCGGTATTCACTCTCCTTCCACGGTGTTTATCGGCTACGGTCAAGACATTGTAAACGGTCTCAACATCGGTCTCGGTTCTTATACGGACTCGAAGTCTTCCGTTACGAGTTGGTCGGACAGCATTATCGAATGGTTCACGAAGGGGTCTGACGGTAAAAACATCATCGACCATTTCCGTGAGTTCGGTGAAGGTATCATTAGTGGTTTCAAGGGTGAAGTCAGTGCGGATTATCCCACTTCTCAATCCTCGATTACCACTTGGGCTTCCAAGATCAAACAATGGTTCAGCGGTACGGCTTCGTCCGGGGCTTTTGCTGGTTTCGCAAGCGATATAATCAGCGGCTTCAAAAACAAAATCGGTAGCAATTATACCGACACGAAGTTTAATATGCAGACCTTCGCTTCCAACGTGAAATCGTGGTTCACTGGTACGGTTTCCTACAGTTCCTTCTACTCGATTGCGTCTGACGTAATCAGTGGTTTCAAGAACGGTATCGGCAATCTGTATTCCACGATGAAAAACACGATTACGAGCTGGGGTTCTTCGATCATTAACTGGTTCAAGGAAAAGCTCGGTATCAATTCTCCTTCCAAGGTCTTCTACGAAATGGCTGGTTTCTCCGTTGAAGGTTTCAACAACGGTTTCAACTACCTCGGTAAGACCACAAAGGGAGTCGTAAACAGTTGGGCGGACTCTTTCACCAGCGTTACTCCGACCATGAGCTTTGCGGTAGACACTTCCGCTCTCCGCTACTACGACAGTAATTCCTTCGCAAAAACCATGTCCGCAAACGTGGTAAGCACTGCTTCCGTGACTGCGACTGGCTTCAAGGAAGGTATGGAGGAGTTCTACAGGGAGTATGTTGAACCCACTATGGCTCAAATGGCGGCGGATATGCGCCGACAGGCTGATAAGCCGGAGCAGACAGTTGTTCAGATTGGCAACCGTACTGTGACTGACGCTGTAACCACTCAGCAAAGAGCAAATGGTTACGCATTCGCAAAATAAGGAGGGAAAGTAATGTCTTATTTGAAAATCAACGGATATGAGTTACCCCCTCCAAAGCGAGGGGTACACCCTATCGTAACAACGGTTGTTGACGCTGGCAGAAATGCTAACGGAGCGGTTGTAGGTCAGCGTGTGGGTCGAGATCAGTACAAGATTGACGGTCTTGAGTGGTCTTGGCTCACCGCCGACCAATGGAGTCGCATTTTGAGTATTCTCAGTAATTTCTTCGTCTATGTAACCTTCATTGATCCGGTTACGAATGCTGAGAAGACGATCAAAATGTACCCCGGTGACAGAACAGGTGAACCGTATTGGGTAGACGCAAACGGCAAACCTACTCACTACAGAAATTGCAAGTTCAATGTAATTGACACTGGCGAGTAAAGGAGGGATTTCATGCAGAAGGTCTCTGATCTGTACAAGGAAAGTATGAAATCCTCTCTCCGTGAGCGAGCGTTCATCATGATTACTTTCGGACTTGTAAACCAAGAAGCACAGGCAAAAGCGAGAATTGGCGAGGGTGACTTCGCCTACTTCTCCAACGTAGAGAATGTATTCTCAGAAAAAACCGATGATACCGTCTATGCCACACTTGAGCAAGATTTCACCAAGGTAGACGGTTCAATGTTCTTCCTTCCTCGGAAGAACAGTTCGGACAAATATTATGACACAGGTTTGGTCGGCGGTAAGCTGGTCTCTCAAGCGAGATACGAACTGACGATCAACCTCAATATGGGTGCTACTGATTTCAAGGGTATCACCATCAATTTCGGAGAAAACTACCCGGTTGACTTCGATATGGTGAGCAGTAGCGGTCAGACATTTGAGTACCGAGATAACGATAAGGCGGAGTTCAGCTCTGAGGAAGTGTTGGAAAATACTACCTTCGTAAAGCTGATCTTCTACAGAATGAAGAACCCTCAGAGCAGACTCCGTATCTATTCTATCCGCTTTGGCTACGGTCTCGTGTACTACAATGACTCGGTTATGAGTTCTTCCCTTGAGAGCTACATTTCCCCTGTCGGGGCAGACGTGCCGCAGATTGACTTCTCGGTACAGCTCAAGAACTACGACCACTACTTTAATGTGGACAACCCGAAGTCCGCAATCAACTTCCTCGAAACAGGACAGGAAATGGAAATCCATTATGGCTACCAGCTCCCCGGCACTGACGAGATCGAGTGGATTTTGGGAAATCACCTCCTGTGTTCTGAATGGGAGTCTGACGATTACACGGCTACGATCCGCTGTCAAGACATTTTCCGTAACATGGACACGGAGTACTACAAGGGTGTCTACACAAGTGCCGGACGAAGCTACTTCGATTTGGCAAAGGAAATTCTTACGGACGCTGGTCTCACTGACTACTACATTGACCCTCGTCTCAAGAAGCTGTATTCAAAGAACCCTCTGCCGAGGGTACAGCACCGTGAAGCATTACAGATTATCGCCAATGCCTGTCGATGTGTCCTGTCTCAGACGAGAATGGGTGCGGTGCAGATCAAGTCCTCTTTCACCCCGGAAGCTACGGTTTCTGCAAATGGTGAGACTGTTTACTCTCAAGTGGCGAACATCTTGAATGATACGGTCAAGGACGAATACGCTTCGTTGGCACAGGGCTACACCGTAGCCAACGGTGGAATGTACTTCCTCCCTCGCAATGTGGGTGGTAATGTGCTGAACACTGGTTATGTCTCCGAACAGCAGTCCAACGGTAACGGCACGTTCAGCAAGAACCCTGTCATTACCATCGTACAGGAAGCGGCTTGTATGTACTACGGTGTGAAGTTTGTCTTCGGACACGCTCTCCCGGCGGCAATCACAATCCGCACCTATAACAATGGTTCGCTGGTAGAGGAATACGAGGTTGCGGAGAAGATCACAAAAACATTGGTGATCCTCCATGACTTTGATGATTTCGACACAATGGAGATTGAGTTCACGAAGACTGCGAACCCCTACAACCGTATCGTGGTGAATTATTTCAGTTTCGGTGACGTGACCGATTTCACCATGACTCGAAACGATATGACCTCCTCTCCGAAAGCTATCAAACAGGAGCTTATCAAGGAAATTATCGTTCCTTGCTATAGCTATCAGAATGGTACGGTTGAGGAAAGTCTTGTGAGCGAGGAAGTGACTGTGGCGGCGAATGCTGTGGAGACCTTCTACATCGGTGAACCGTCCTACAATTTCCGAGCTACACTGGACGAAAGTACCTCCGGGGTGTCTATCGTTGCGAGCGGTAACTACTATGTGACGCTGAAATTCACCAAGAGCGGCACATTCCGCTTGGAGGTGTTCGGCTATCGCTACAAGATCGTTGAACGGTATGCTGTCAAGACCCTTCACAACAGGGGTAAGACGATCAAATGGGAGAACCCTCTGATCTCCGATATGGAAATGGCTACAGACCTTGCCGAATGGCTTGGTGAGTACTATTCCGCTGGTATCGAGTACGAGTACAACACGAGGGGCAACCCGGAGATTGACGCAAACGACATTGTGTACCAAGAAAACGAGTTCCATGAGGGTATGAAGGTGAACATCTACCGTCAAACTCTCAATTTCAATCAGAGCTTTTCGGGCAAGGTGACTGCTCGAAGGATAGGAGGTTAAACATGGCTTGGACTACACCAAAAACAAATTGGAACGGTGACTCCGCCGCCGATGGTACTTATATTGGGGACAGGTTCAATGCTGTTGACTTCAATCGCATTAAGAACAACCTCGATTACCTCCGGGAGTTGGCTATCAAAATGTATGACGAGTTTGTGATCCATGCTCTCGGCTCTGATCGTACCCCGGCAGATTACTTCTACGCTGACGAGATCAATCAGCTTGAGGAAAATCTGAACACCATTAACAGGAACACTCTGAGGAGATCGTATGGCACTGCGCCTACTTATGTTGATAACGGTAACACGATGGATTTTGTGGAGCTGAACAGGCTGGAAAGTGCCATTCTCGATCTCTATGACAGACTCAATAACGAGTCAGAAGGGAGAAGAATGTTCACATGGAATTTCGGCATGAAGGGAGGTGGACTGTAAATGGCATGGTCTATGCTACCTACTAACTACACGGACGCAGTGTGGAGCGGACTGAAACGCTACTCGATGGTAAACAACGAGGACGGTACGGTTTCTTTCCAAGACGTGACGGTCTACAGCAACAAGGAGAACTCCTTCTTCGGTGCGAGAGACGCAAACCGTATGAACGAAGCGTTGAATACCATCATGTCTATGCTGTTTCCCAGTTGGTATACCTTAAGTTGGCCCGTTTATTGGAGGCCGATTGTAGCATTTCTCTTATCCTTGATCAGGGCGACCTCGAGCTGACAAGGGCGATAGAAGAACTGTTGCATTATGGATTGCTGAATACAAATATCGATGCCGATTATGTAATGCACGATAATGGTTTTCAATTGGTTAAAAGTTCGTT
>OLZF01001711.1_pt1 | contig 13951 bp, 27 predicted proteins | sample 1674391 | NCBI WGS metagenome assembly OLZF01 (sample SAMEA103958166, study PRJEB25191) | human gut metagenome | biome: human-associated habitat [ENVO:00009003]; feature: intestine environment [ENVO:2100002]; material: feces | place: Germany | collected 2013/2015
AGCAGGCGTAAATTCTTTGGATATAACTCCTCCCTCTGTGATTGCTTTTGAGCATCCTGTCAGAATCGAAAAAACAAGTAATATTCCAATGAACGCAACTATTTTTCTTTTCATTGTTTACCTCATAGGTTCATACACACATCTGCATTTTCTATGTGGTTTTGGAGGAATTGAATTGATGGAGTACACCTTCCCATTCCGCTCACAGCAAGTTTTGCACACCTTTTCATCCCCAGCAGTCACCCAGCGTACCTTTCTCACGCCAGCGTCACGGTAGGCTTTCAGGGTGGATTCATCCGTCACAATATCCGCATACGTCGAACTCAAATCAGCCCAGTAATGTAAGCCTCTGCGAAACTCCGTCACCTTCGTTGTACTGGAATTGATGCCCTCAGCGGTGTACTGCCTCTTGCGGTCAACGTCGTTGTCATATATGACTTTCGTCACAGCGTTGTACGCCGCTAGCAGAGCCAGCAGCCATGCTAAATCAGGCAGTTCCTCTCCGTGCGGTTCGGTCTCCTGATACCGCTCTTGCGCCAGTTCAAGAAAGATTTTCTGATTATCACGGGCGAGGTCTTGATACAGTGTTCTGGTAACTTCCAGCACATTGAGTTCATCAAAGCCCATCTGCGCCGCTTCATCTTTGGCATCCTCAAACCGCTTGACCGCCCTCCTGTTCAAAAGGTCGATGGCTTTGTCTGTGAGACCGTAATATCCAGAATCCATCTTGTTCAAGCCTCGATGGTGTGAATCCCATACTCCTTAGCACAGATGCTTTCAATTTTGCACCCACGGGCTTTGTCCCAGCCGGGAGCGAAATAGGCTACATCAGCAGTAGCCAGCAGTTTCAGGCTTTCGCTTAAATACCACAGTGGCTTTGCTTCTGCCGGTGCGTTTTGGAAAAAACTGTCGATGACCTCGACAGGCTCCCCCAGGCTGTCCTTCGCCGCCTGAATAGCGTTACTCCGTTCGGCCAGAATTTCATCGTCGGTTTTGCCCCGCATGGGCTGAGAAATAAACAACTTTTTCATTCTTCATTCTCCAATTCACTTTTCTGTGCATTATCCTCGTTGGCCCGTTCCGCCGCCAGCTCATCTCGCAGACTCCGCTCCATCTTGCGCTGCTGTTCCTCGTAATAGGATTGTGAAATTCGATAAGCCTCCTCGGGGTCGCTGAATAGCCCGCTGTACTGGAACGCCAGCTTCGGATGAATCTTGCTGTTGTTCAGCATCTCCGCCAGCACTTGCGCCTTGGACTGGATGTTGGACAGGTTTTTCCGGGTGAACTCCGGCTTAATGTCGGATAGCTGCAAGCCTAAATCGCCAGTCTCCCGGCAGATATACAGCACCAATCGCAGGAATTCCCGCTCCGACCGCTCCCATGTCTTTTCCGTGTCCTTAGCCCGGCTCTCAGCGGCAGACCATCCATCTCGGTAAATGACCGCCTGCCCAGTGTCGCTGGTAGAGGAACCTCCGTTCCGGTTCGGCATCCCGCAGATGGTCAGGTATGCGTCCTCCAAATCATCCACAATGGTCTGCGTGTTAGTCTGGTTCAGTTCAGAGGCGATGCGGTAGACTTTGGCCTCCATACCAGCCTGAACGCTCTTGATGGTGATCGCCATACCGCCCTTTGCCAGTTCCTTATATTGTCCATCCTCCAACTCGCAGTTCTGGAACACATCAAATGCGTTAACAAAATCCTGGATGCTGTCAAGGCGGTTTGACTCAATCATGTTGATGGCATTTAGGATGGGGATGACTGGCTCAAACGCCCCCATGCGAGCATCATTGTTTACATACTCCACAATAGGGATGTAGGGGATGGTACGGCCTTCCTGCTTCGTTATCTTGGCGTTCTGCACCTCGAAATACCATTCAGGAGTGTATACGCAGAAGTACGGCTGTCCCTCCTCATCTACTTGTTCCAGAACACCAGCGACCTTTTTCTGCCCTACGCCGCTGTGGTAGATGCAGAATGCCGCTCTTGGGTCAAGTGTGTAGATTGATGCCGGGGAGCCGTCATCCTCACCAACCTCGTCAGGAAGGACCATGCGTACTGCTACGCCGCAGATGTGCATCCAGTCCGCTAATTCCTTGTCCAGCGTGTCCTTGCTCTCAGAGCGCATATACTCGTTGAGCGTATTCACGCTGGCCGACACATCATCCTCTCCTCCGTTAGAGACATAGCGGATAGGGCCATCCAAAAGATAGGCCGTCTTGAAGGTGACTATCTCATTCGCCCGGTTAATCATCACTTTGTTGTTGATCTCTGGGCGAACGATCTTATCTTTCAGGCGGATGTCCTGTTTCCCTCTGTAATAGTCATACAAATATTTACATTCAGCCCGGTTGACCATGTGGACCGCCAATGCTTTTCCCAGAACCTCCACTACGTTCTCCGGTGTGACTTTCGTTTTTACGGTATAGATTTTTCTTCGCCCGATCAAGCCATTGAGCGGCCATTTGGATATGGACCGAACAGTATCGTTTTCAGTCACCTTCTCACCTCCAGAACAACAAAAAGTGCCAAGAACAGTCCGCATTTAAGGTCTGCTCTTGGCACTTGGCACGCTTCGTCCAGGCATTGCCCGGAGGCACTTGGCACTAAACTTTATTATTATCAGGCGCTCTTATCGCCCTTCAACTCAATCTTTATGTTCTTCTTACAAGCTTTACAATATGGGTAAATGATACCAAACGTCTTGCTATCTACCTGCATCAAAAGCCGCCCTTTTCCATGATTAATGCCGGCAGCAGCACAGGCTGGACAGTAAATATCAATTTTCATTCAACGGGTGGCTCCTTTCACGATTACCCCGCCCCCATCTCCCGCAACGAGGCGCGGCATATATACCCCTTCCGCGGGCCTGTTTGAGCATTGCTGACCTCACCAGACCTCTACGTCAGCGGCTTCGGCTCAAGCGGTCTGTTCTTCCTTGATGCCTACTCTTATTCACTGCCTGCTCAATGGTGCCACCGCCCGCCTCATGCGGCGAGGAGCGGCATATGGCGGACAGTAGGTTGTCCAGCCGCCCATTGGCATTTAATTTAATCGCGCAGTGCCTCTTTTGCTTTCCATCTGCGTTTGGAGCCGAGAGGCGGTAATGAGCCGCCACACGTCCGCGACGTAACGGGCCGCCGCTTCCGCTTCTGCTACAGCACTCGGCATATGTGGCGGATTCCGTCTCTACACGCTCCGCCGGGCGCAGCCGCTTTCTATGTGTCGGCACGCCGGGGCAGGTCATAGCTGCCACCGCTTCCGCCTCCATGACAGGCGGGCGTCAAGTACCTTCTCCGGGCCCGTCAGACGCTCTTGGGTTGCCGGTATAGTGTCTTTCCACAATCATAGGAACCTGCAAGATTTGAACTTGCGATCTCTACCCCTTTCGGTTAAGCGACGGATTCCACCCCGTCCCAGGTTCCGCATGCCCCCGTCTTTCCGAGGTGTCAGCTCCTTGGCCTTTGGCGCGCATTGTCTAATGCCCGTAAAGGGCGATGTTGCCGTATGGAGGGTGCGACCCTCCGGCCCGGATGTGTGGGCTGATGCGCTCGTGCGGCGTATTTCGCCGTTATTGCCGCCACGGACACGGGCGGGAGGAGGTGATGGAAATGATTTGAATATTTCTATTCAAGTATATTATACCACAAAATAGCGTGCCTTCAACGTTCTGCATCGCTATATATAGAAACTTTGTTTCTTTTTTGGATACTCCAAGATTAGAACGGCCTCTGGAAAACGGTTACTTTATTTCCTTCAAGGGCTTGAATGTAGTCAGCAAAAAGACTCCAGGCATCCGGGACATCATCATGCTTATTCTTACCTGCCATTGTATATCCGCACAAAAAGTTTAGCATCTTACGGTATTCCTTATTTGCCTTAATTACGGTATTGTCTTTGAACAAGACGTGCTCTTTGACCCAAGGAGAGGCGACGATTATGCGCGTTTCCTTGTTTGATGTGGTATATTTTGTAGTAATTTTCGAAACCCCACCAGCCGCTTTCACTTCCTTTTGCACCTTTTCCGCAATCTTTCCACCAGCACTATTACTCTCGAACTGCCCCATCTGCGCCTTGTGCTGAAGGAGTTTTGAAACCAGGCGCGCCTCCACAATCTCCGGGTTTGAGTTGTCGCACACCACGTCCTCGCAGTAAAAATCACTGCCATACTGATAGCAAATCGGCATAACGCAATAATCAGTGCCCTTGTCCTTCGTATCGCACACAAACAGGATTGCATCTGGTTTTCTATCAGGAAGCTCAAAGTACCGGCGCAGTTCATCCTCATTGTAGAGTTGCCCTTCACGTTCAATGGGCTGAGTCATGTAAAGTGCTCTCCATGATGCATCATCCATGACATCTCTCTGATTGTGATAGAATGCAGTGGTAAACCCAAGCCCATACGGATAATCAAAATTGCTTTCATCGTTTTCATTCAGAGCAGGGAGGTGGATAAACTCTGCCATCTGGTCTTCTGTATGAGCCAGTTCCAGGCGATCAATGGGATCGTGCAACGTCCATGGGGTTTGGACGAGTAGCTGAACACAATCGCCAATCATTCTCTGCATGAGATCTGTGTAATACTGCTGCCAGAGCTTGTCCATACGCTCTTTGCTCATTGCTGATTCAATATCAGGCACAAGGTCATCTGCTACCAGAAGATTAGAGGCACGAACTTTACCAGCGTTTCCAGAACCGATAGACGAGAACTCGAACGTTTCAAATCTTTTTCTCTTGCCCAAGTCAATTCTCATATCTTGAGCATTTGTCTTGCAGACTTGAACAGACGGGAAGATGTCTTTCCAGAGATACTCTCCCTTTGGGTCCAACATTCGACCAACTTCTTCATAGGCCCCACGCAGGAATGAATTTGAGTGCGAACCCATCAGAATACTTAAATCTGGATTCTTTAACCCCTCCATCACCATGAACATCAATTCGATTGTGGTTTTCCCGACGCCTGGAGGGGCCATTACTCCCAGAATACGAATCTTCCGTTCGGAAAGCCGTTGCATGGCCTTGACAACAGGAAGGAGTTGTTTCCTGCGTGGCATATAAAACTTCTTTTTCGGCTCTCTATCCCACTCAGCATATCGAATTGCTGCATCAAAATCATACGGCGCATCAAACAGCAGACTCCGCTTGTTCAGTTCGAACATACGGAGGTTTTTTTGTTCTGCGGCGAATTTCGCAGACAGCCGCCGTACCTCCTTGTTCCTTTCATGTGCCAGCGAAAAATCTTCCGGTTCCAACAAACGAAGGCTGTCAAATGCGTCACTCAGCGCAGATGGGTCGGACAAATCTCTCTGAAAGGCCCTCACTACCAACTCCCGAATTTCCATGAAAAAAGTGCCTCCTATCCCGTAAGATAAAAGGCACTTGGCACTGTTGGCTCCCGAATAGGGGAGAGGCACTTGGCACTATATACTCCCGCCCTGTGGCGAGGGCTATTCTGTTACATCAATTTTATTCCAATTCGCCAGCATCGTCATCAACATTGCAATATTTGTTAGACGCTGGATACGAAGTGTTTTCAACTTTTAACTCATCCAAATCAATTTTTTCAACTTCTTTCCGCAACTCTTTTACCTGCTTCGCCAACGCCTCGATTCTTTTTCTGTTTCCCTGTTCCACAAACTTCTCCCACGCTTCACTCATATTCAATCCTCCGCCGGTTCAGGGTATGGCATCCAGTGGGTTACTTCATAATCCTTTCCAAGCCCTTCCCAGTAATCTCCAACAGCATCCGCAAGCTGTTCCTATTCTTTGTACTCTGGATTGTATCGGACATCAGCCCAGGTCTGCTTTCCTCCATCATTGACTCTTACCGTCACCATCACCGGCTCCATATCCGGCGGCATCCTATCAGTGCATTTGATCCAGTCCATCATATTCTCTCCAATCATGCAGCAAGCCGGAAGCATCCATTCAGACACCTCCGGCTTACTCTGGATATTTGGCAGGGCGGCGTATCCTGCATCTCAGGTTCCCTTGCGGCGTGTCAGCACTCACGCATCTCCAACTAGGGCGACGGCTGCTTGTTCCGTCCTCATACAAGGGAGTGTCGGGAGCCATTTCCGACCTCAAATACCATCTTGTGTCTGATTATATGTTCTTTTTCATTAGTTTGTCAACCAGAAAAAATCTTCTTACCTGTGTTGACTTTTTCCGATCTCTCGCATATACTATAGGCAGATAGGAAACTATCTCAAATGTTTGCCGCTACTCGATATGCGGCTAATAAAAGGTCGAGTTCAAATGTCTGTTGCTACTCGGCAAGCAACTAAAATATGGCCGAGTTCAAATGCTTGGAACGGCTCTATTCTTCGGGGTAGAGCCGTTTCCTATTCCAAGGAGAGATAGAGAAATGGACATAGGGCATTTTTATTTTTTAAGTGACCAATACTTTATTGATTTCCCAGACCAATATCTAATGCAGAATCACGAAACTGTCAACGGTGTTCGTCATGACAGGCCGTGCTTCTATGCATTCAAAGATGGAACAACCGGACTATTCTGGATGATACCGTTTTCTTCAAAAACAGCAAAGTTTCGTCAGATCTATCAGAGCAAAATCCAGAAATATGGTAAATGCGACACAATCCTATTTGGTGATGTACTCGGTCATGAAAAAGCATTCCTCATCCAGAATATGTGCCCGATTTCTCCAAAGTACATCCAGAATGAGTACATAGATTCCGCATCTTCCCATCCAGTCAGATTAAATGGTGCATTTGAACGAATTCTCATTCAGAAAGCAACTAAGGTACTCGCTCTACACCGCCGCGGAATCAAACTCATTTTCCCCGATGTCCTTAGAATTGAACAAGAGCTGTTGAAATAGCAACCTATCAGCCACTCCGTTGCGGGGTGGCTTTTTTGTTTTGCGCGGAATTTTTCTTGCCTACATGTCGTCCTGTACTTTCAAAATGTATTCTCTTACAGAGCGAAGGGCCTCACCTTCTGGCCCAGCCTTAAACGACCCGTAGGCATCAATTTTCTTGTCAATGAACCCCAAAATCTGATCCAATGTCTTACGCTCTTTACACATAGTCAATACCCCCTTGTTTTATCTGGAGGCGTGTGCTATATTATCCTTGTCAACATGCCTCTGGTGTGCTCTCATTCAGATCGCCGCTTCCTTTTGACCGAGGGCGGCGGTCTATTTTTCTGCTCAAATTATACCACTGACTTTTGCTAATACCCATCTGCTTACAGGCGGCCTCCACTGTGATGGAGCCGTCTTTTTGCATTTTGAAAAATTTTTTGAAATTAGGATATTCGCCAACAGGCCGCCCCTCCCGATAACCTTCCTTGTGCTCCCTCGCATACGCTTTCCCGGCAGATGTCCTCTCAACAATCATATCTCGCTCAAATTCAGCGAAGGCCAGCAAAACAGTTACCATGACTTTCCCCATTGGGGTATTGTCCGCAATTCCCATGTTTAATATATTCACCTTGACATCACGATTCACCAAGTCACGTACAAGCATAGCGCCCTCTGGAGCCGTTCTTGCAAACCTGTCCAATTTGCATATAACCAACTCGTCACCAGATTTGATAATCTCTAACAAGGCATCAAATTCCGGTCTATCCATCTTCGTCCCTGTGTAACTATCAGCAAAGATGTTTTCTGGTGATACGCCAGCCCTAATCAGCATTCTCTCTTGGTCTTGTAGGCTGTTTCCGTTCTTCGCTTGCCTACAGGTGGACACTCTTGCGTATCCATACTTCACTCTTTTTCACCTCGCTTCTTCTTCACATCACTTGCCACGATAACATACTGTCCCTTAATCCTCGGCCCCGGCTCCGACTTTATAGGCTGAACCGTGACTTCATACCCAAGAACCGCCAGCATTTCCAACGCCCGATTAAATGTCATGTTCTTACTTGCCAGCCTCGCAGATATGTCCGTAGCCTTTTCTTTCCCCAACTGTCTGGCCATAGCAATCTGCGTATATTTTCGCTCTTTCATAATTTTCGAGATTGCTTCATTGATTGTTACCGGCTCCACTTCTTCCGCCTCCTTTTAATGGCATTATACTAAACAAGATTAGTTTTGTCAAGCGGTTTATACTAAAAATATTTATCTTTTTGTGTTGCACTGTGCCAGAACACCTAACCTTCTACAATAGAAAACACACATTCCCCCCTCCGGTGCCCCTCTTATATGTGCAAAAACTCTTGATATAATGTACCGTCTTTCACCTTATAGAAAATCATAAAAAAAATTATGAAAACGCTTGACAATACTAAATCTATGCAGTACAATATAATCACAGCAAGGGAAACCGCGCTGAATCTACCGGGCAGGAGGTAAACGAAATGGAGATTGATAGCATGACCCAGACCGAGTTAGCATCATACCTTGAAACCCTGGCCAAGCTGGTAGAGGCCACGGCCAAAGACCCGCAAGATGCGGCCCGCATTATCCGAGAGGCCATCCCCAAGCAGTAAAAAAGATAGCCGCCTCACCCTGAACAAGTAAGCGACTATCTAAGACCCAGCGGAGGCGGTTAGAGCCTGCCATCTGGCCGCCTCCACTATAACACAACCGGCAGGGAAAAGCAAGGCCACAGGCCGGGAGGGAAAGGAAATGACAGCCAGACAGTACGCCGCAGAGTGTGGGATCGAGTTGATCGGGAAACTCACCAAGAAGATCAACAAGCGCTAAAAGTTCAATTTCTTTAAGGGCGAGATGGAGACCATCTCCACCGCCTACTACATCGACGAGGCCGGGACCGAAATCGCCGGCAGCAAGGCGGAGGGCTGGACGATCACCACGGCGGACGGCGCAGTAATTTAAGAGAACAGCCCGCCCCGGAGGTCACGAAGGTAAACAAAAAAGCTCTGGCCACCGATTATAGCCATGGCCATGGGAGAATGGAGGAAATAAGTATGAAATATCGCGTATACGCCGGGATTGGCGGGCGAGGGCACAAGTGGCATCCGTACAGTGTGGTATACAACACAGCGGATGAGGCCGAGGCCAGCAGGCAGAGGGCCGAAGCGCGGGGAATCCTCGATTTACACGATAGACCGATCAAGTACATTATCAGGACGGAGGTGACCCCCGCTTGATTATCCTGTTTATTGTCTTGCTCCCGATCATGGTAATCTGGGAGACGGCGAAAAAATCTTGAATGCCACCAGTACCCGCCCTGGAATTTCTGGGGCGGGCTTTTTTATGCCCTCCAAGCCGTCCAGCCTATCCGCCCATCTCTGCACCCTCCAGCAGCTTCCCGCCGCTTGCGTGGCCTCCTACGGCCAGCAGGCGGCATTTTTGCGCCCGTATCCAGCGGAGCAGGGGAGAGGCAAAAAGCAAAACCTCAGTAAAGGCAATTTACAGGCCTGCAGGGCTGCTTTGCCGTCCTGCAGTGTCCTCCCTATATTCCCGATCCAAAAAAACGGCCCACAGCGGCCCGCAGAGCGCCCAGCATGATATAAAGCAACCCCGGCCCACTCCACCAGGAGCAAGCCGGGGCAATTCTATTTTCGTCTGTTCCAGGCTATAGCGGCGTTCTCCTGAGTGTCTTTAACTCCCTTCCAGTCTGCGACATCTACTGAAGCACCACACTCGACACAATACACGCCCCACCTGTTATAGTCGTTAATGGCATACGCCAGCTCTGCGCTACCTCCACAGAAGGGGCAAGGTTTCAGCTTATAGTCATCGGCCTCTTTCATAGTCGCTATTCCTCCACCACAACAGACCCGGCGATCCGTTCCTCAAGCTGCTTTTGGTCAGGGGAGTCACCGAGGGGCTGATTGGGCGTCAAAACAACCTCTTGCTGGTCCTTCATGCCGAAATAGTTCTTTGCCCTAAAAATATAAACAACAGGGTTAATTTTGCCCTCTGTGACCATTTCAGACTCAAAAGATGCAATAAATTCCTTTGCTTTTTTTATGAGGTTCATGCGTTCTGAGCTGCACTGAATCCCATTTTCCCAATTCCACACCGTACTTTTTACCGCTCCAAGAGCCATAACCATCTTTTCCACAGTAGGCAATTGCCCCGTTTTCTGACAGGTATCAAAGAAGTCGTATAGTCGTTGGCGACATTCATCATCCGATTTAACAAGAGGTCTATCATAGAACATCATGCAGTTAGCCATACAGCGGGATATATCTTCTGCTTTGGCACCAGATATAACACTCGGAAAGTTTTCTTTTCCTCCTCGCCCTCTTGCCTTTACGATAGTCTTTCCCTGCTCCATAGTCGTATCATTCTTATTCAGAGTTGTCACCTCCAATAAACCCATTCTCAATCATCAGATTTGAAAGTTTCTCGATTTGCGACGCATAGTCCTTGTGGGATTCAAGCCAAGATACGAAATCTTCGGAGAGTCCTGTTTGATCGCAGATGACTCGAATAGTCGCATCTGGATTTTTCTGATCTGTTAGCCCTAACAGCCAGTCAGCAGAAACATTACATTTTTTTGCAATAGTTCTAACCCCTATTGCGTCTGGCACTCTATCTCCGTGAGAATAAAATCCAACGCTCTGTCTGGACATTCCCAAAAGTCTAGAAAACTCTTGAATTGTCATGCTTCCCTTCAATTCCAAAAACGCTTTTTGGAAATCTATGAAACGAGGCTTATTCACTTCCCAAACACCGCTTTCATATAGTCGCTGGTCAACTGGATAGCTTGAATTGAGTCGTAGAACATTCGGAGAAGTTCAGACATAGCCCCAACACCAACTTTCATTTTCTTGACTTCATTTTGCATTATGTTAAAATACCCCTTTATATCATAACTATTAATTTTTAGTTTGTCAAGTGGAAATTTCTCCATACCTTACCTCCCAAGGCTGGAATTTCTCCGGTCCCACAATGGCCCTGATCTGCTCGTCAATCTTTGCTTTGGCATAGACGAACTCACCATCGTCCTGCTGATCCTCACAGACCATCCGTGCCATACCCGTTCATGGCTTCTATGTATGCGGTGCAGAAAGCCTCAGACCTGCCGGGGCCAAGCTGGAGGACTTCGTGAGCGGCGATCATAGCAGCATCTTGTCCCATCTGCATCAGCATGTCCATTTTTAACCGGAAAAGGGCGTTATACTTGGCCTCCGCTTCTGTCTTGATACGGGCGAGGGTTGCGCTTGGTTTAGGCATTGCTATCCCTCCTCGCCCTGGGTGTATAGATCCGATTGGCAGTGCTCTTCTCAGTTTTCCGCACATCACCCAGGAGTCGTTCAAGGTTTTTGATTGTTGTGCGGTTTTGGTCTATCCAATCAAGCACCGGGGCCGCCTCACTCATAGTGTCCTTTGCGGCCCGTCGTTTCTGGCGTACTCCTCTCAGCTCCTTTGATAGACGAGCAAAATCGTGATAGTCATGATCCTGAAGCTCCAAGCTATGTAGGATATCCTGAGTCTCATTATTTGCTTCCTGCTCGTCCGCTTCAGCCATATGGTATCTTTGCTCGGTCTCTCGTAGATAGGAGAGGAAGGTTTCTATTCCTTGGCTGGTCAAAGGCTATCCCTCCTTCGGCGGGTCTGGGAGGGGCATCCAGTGGGTGACTCTTTGTGCTCCAATCCTGCTCCACTCCCATCCAACAAAAGAACCGTCATAATATGGAATCCACTGTCTCTGCCTTTTCTGAATCGTAGCCTTTCCTTTGGGATAACAGGACTTTAATGCTACTAAACAAGAGATTGTCTTTCTTCCTTTATTTTCGGGAAGTTCCTCCGGCAGCCTCTCCTTGACGCTAATCCATTCTATCATGCTGTCCGCCCTCCCCGTCGTGGACGTTGCCGATGATCTCAATTCCGCCAGTTGAAAGATGCTTATTTACGCCCATACTTTCAGCGCCATTCAGCCAAACGCAAAATCTATTCCACTCTGGGTCATAGCATACAGGGGCTTCTTTTTGCTCGTCCTTCCAGTTAGTCCAACGGATGATATCCCCCTCAAAAATCTTCTTCCCGTTCCTGTCGGTCAGTCCGGTGTACTGGCAGACCGTGGAGGGGTCAACCTCGTAAGCTTCACCATGCCGGTTTCTGAACATAATAAAGGGATTTAAGCTATCATGGAGGCGGTATAGATAACCTTCCACCCATGCACCATCACTCAGCCGCTTGGCTTTGAAAAGAATTTCTCTCATTGGGCACCTCCGATGATCTCGTCCAGCTTGACGGATTCGCCGGGGCGGAGGGCCTGGAACAAGTCTTTATCAATGTCCATTATCCATCCACATGTATTGTTACTCAATCCGATTACTCCGCTATCCTTAATCCTTTCTACATACTCCGCTTTAGGGTAAAGCACTTGAATTGCCCTAAAAAGTTCCACCTCCTGCTGGGTGAAGCGGGGCTTGCGGATGATGCGGTCGGGGTGGTTGATAATATATATTAAGTCCTCTTCATTCCAACATTGGAACCAATCTTTTTTGTCCTTGTAGTACCGTAATCCATCCGCGCCGATTTTCATCGTTCCTCTGCTTACCTGATTGCTATCAAAATCAAATTCAAATTCCTCGTCCACGTTAACCCCTAGCACATCACAAATTCTCGGCTTGTCCATGTTGGCCTCCTTCGATGATACCGGCACCTGAATTTTTGGATACTCTTTTTTCAGTTCCGCCATGATTTTCTTTTTTTCTTTGTCCAAATAGCTTATTTCCCAAAATCTTTCAAGCTTAATAATGTGCTTTACTTGCTCATCAGAGAAAAGATATAGATGGTCTTTTACTACATCCTGCTTTTTACTTCTGTCCGGATGGGCAGACCCGCCGAAAAGGCACTGGCAGTGCTCAATATCATAATCACAAATAGGGCATTTTTCTTTCATGTTGGCCTCCTTCATCATTTTCGTGACCTCACGAAATTGTTCATCCTCCACCACCTCGAAGCCCATCAGGCAGGCGGCTTCGTGGGGGTGTTTTTCAACGTAATCGCAGCAGGAATATCCAGAAATAAACGCTGCCTTTCCAACGGGGCACGTCCCCGGATTGCAGCAGTCGCAATCAAAAGCGGAATCAAGAGTGACGTCTACATCGTCAAACACTTCCCCCGTCTCAGGGTTCCGAAACTTCATTTGATTTTCCTTCCTATCCACGGCAGCAGCCAGCCAAATGTCAGCGCACCGGCCACATAGCCAAGCCATAGTTCATTACTCATGGGTGGCCTCCCTCTTTCCAAAATAGTCATGGAATGAATCTACGGCAATTTTATACGCCCATGCTGCTTTTTCTGCGCTATGATACCCTTCTAACCTTTGAATCTGGCCTTTGCATTTTTCGGCGGCACATTCTCCGCATACATTGGCAATACAGTCTTTATTGCACGGTCTCATGGTCGGCCTCCCTTCGCTGGCCCTCACTACAAAACTTAATCCGCAAACTGGTGCGCATGAATGGGGCATCATAAGCTGGGCAAGCGGTTGTATTCTTGTACACGCACTCCCGGCACCTGACCACAGGCACGGCGTCGATGGTGGGCGTGTTCTCAATGCAATCCTCAATCATATCCGCCACTTCATAGGACATGAGGGTGTCGCCCATGTAATTGCTCTTGTGCGTATTCTCATTGACGCAGGGATAATAGTTTAACAGCATTCTCCTTGTTGCTTCTAAATCACCCAACCTCATGCTCGTTCTCCTTGTCCATTCGAGCGCCGCAGTTGGGGCAGTAGTCGGTTTTTGCACTTGTTTTGCACTGACACTCGGAACACTCGTATACTCTCCAACACGAGCCACGTCCATCAATTTGCCACGAAAAATCTCCGTCCCATCCTTTGTCAATCCATCTCCCGTGCCGCACCTCCGCAACGTCGGCGGCGGGTAGGTTGCCGATTTCATGCGCGGCAGATTTGATTTCAGCGGGATATGCGGGTACTCCACGCCATGTCCCAACAGAATTCCGTTTCAGAATTTCTAGTACGGCTTCCTTCTCAATGTACTCCTTCATTCGCTCCACCTTCGTTCGTGATCGTCCACAATCCGTTCAATG
>OLZF01001717.1_pt1 | contig 13922 bp, 10 predicted proteins | sample 1674391 | NCBI WGS metagenome assembly OLZF01 (sample SAMEA103958166, study PRJEB25191) | human gut metagenome | biome: human-associated habitat [ENVO:00009003]; feature: intestine environment [ENVO:2100002]; material: feces | place: Germany | collected 2013/2015
TTTTCATCGATGGATATGCCGATGAGCTTTATTTGTTGATGGGTGAAAATCTCTTTTTGACACAGTTGAGGTAGAGCTTCCATTAATGATTGGCAATGGCTGCATTGTGTATGCCAGAAAAGAAGCAAGGTGTAGGGAGAGATTTCACTATAGAGATTGACTGGATGGTTATGGATGTCCATTAGTGTGAAGTCGGGAACCTGTTGGCCTATAGCCATTTTGCTGTAGCCTTCCAGCCGCCTTTTGACAATATCGCTGTTGCTGCCACATTGTTGTATATAATGGTTTGAAATATGTGCCAATACTTCTTCCATTTGTTGGCTTTCGAAACCGGAGATTAAAAATTGAAGCAGATTTTGTTGTACGATCGGATTCACATTGAGCAAAGGGATCAGATAATCCAGAGCCTGGATACAGTTCGTCTCGTTTTCCCGGGGACTGGCATAGGGCTTTTTATGTAATTGAATGTATTGGAAGATTTTGTCTGTATAAAAAGGAGTATATAGTAAAAGTGTATCCGAGAAATCGATTAACGATAAATACCGATACTTAAAAAGTGAATCCCGCTCCTGCTGTGAAAGGTTTCCCGGAATAATGGGTAACTTTTGATTTTTTATCAGTTTTCCTGCCAGTGTATTCGGGTGCTCCCGGTAGTTCTTATCGATTAATTTATCTCGTTCGAGCTGGAATTTTTTATAATATTCGAGTGCTTTTTGGTAGAACTTATCTTTGTCCGGATAGTTTATCACTACTTGTCCAACCAAACCTAATTTGTGATTGTAAATAGTCTCCGATTTTAAGAAGTCGAAATAAATTTGATTTTCTGTAGAGTGTATCACCTGGGCTGTTGCCTGAGGATTTTGATAATCGAGGGATATTTCGATATCTTCCCGGTTAAAGAGAAAATCCAAAAAGATGGGACCTTTCCCTGAAAATTGAGCATAAGGAGGAAAACCCAGAATAGTTCTCAGTGTCCCGGGAGAAGTAGCCTCCGGTATCTTGAAAGACAAGGTATCTTGTGAGCGTACAGGTAAGGTATCTAAGGCAAATAATGCTCCGTTATAAAACCGTAATAGAATGGGTTGAGAATCGGCCGGTAGATTTTTCACCTCTAATCTGACCCGATAATCTTTGCTCCATCCTGTAAATGGCAAAAGACAAAAAAAAGACGATGAATAATTTTAACATACACTTATCGATTTAAAGAACCTGATTTTGTGGGGTATTGTTCAGCCACATTTCGATATTCCTGATTACGATATTCAGCCGGGTTTCAAAAGCTTCCCGGGTGGCGTAGCCCATATGCGGCAACATCAGTAGATTAGGTGCATTAAATAATTCCAGGTTCAGAGGAAGCGGAGGTTCCTGATCGTAGACATCGACGGCTGCTCCGGCTATTTGTCCTTTTTTCAGGGCATTGTAAAGCGCTTCCTGGCTGACGATGGGTCCCCGGGCGGTGTTGATCAGGACAGCATGTGGTTGCATGAGTGCAAATTCGTTTGTCCCGATAAATGCTTTGGTTTCCGGGTTCAAGGGAAGATGTACCGTAATGATATCCGATTGACGCAGAAGGGTATCTTTGTCCACCTGGGTGATATGAGGAAGGGCCTTGGGGCTGCGGTTATAGCCTAAAACCTTGCATCCGAAAGCGTTGGCTAACAGAGCTACCCGTTGGCCGATGGCTCCGAGCCCGACGATACCTACTGTTTTTCCGTGAAGTTCGCTTCCCAGGACTCCCTGCCGGTCTCCGCCGATACGGAGAATGGCATCTCCGCCTACCATTTTTCGGTACACGGCGATCATCATTCCGATCGTTAATTCGGCTACTGCTTCTGTAGAGTAACCGGCGGCATTACAAACCGTGATACCCCGTTTTTTACATTCTTCCAGATCGATATGGTCCACTCCGGTAAAGGCTACAGAGAGCATCCGGAGCTTCGGACAATTTTCAAAGAAATGTTTCCGCAACGGAATATTGCTGACTACGACAACTTCGGCATTTCGGGCCCTTTCGATCAATACCTCTTCATTCTCATTCCGGTCGTGATAAAAAGTGACTGTATGTCCCTGGTTTTTCAGCGTAGCCAGACTTTTGTTTATCGTGCATTCGCACATTCCTAACGATTCGACAAATACGATATTCATACTTACATACTTTTAATGCTGTGTTCTTTCCGGGTAAAACTACAACGTGTTTATCCCAGGTGTTTTGGAGCCTCTAAAATAGTGAATATTTTGATAAAGTACACGGATCGTTTTATTTTGAAAACCAGGAAGACCCTGTATTTTTCTGACAGAAAGAGATACTTTTTAATTTATTTTTCGTACAAGGTTATAAATCAGATAAAATAACTATGAAACGAGAAGATTTATTATCCAAAATCTCTGATCCGTCCAAAGTCTGGGATGTTGTCGTTATCGGAGGAGGTGCAACCGGTTTGGGAGTTGCCGTAGATGCAGTTACAAGAGGGTATAGTGTCGCTTTATTCGAATGGGAAGATTTTGCAAAAGCAACTTCCAGTCGTAGTACCAAGTTGGTGCATGGAGGAGTCCGGTATTTGGCTCAGGGAGATGTTTCATTGGTATTGGAGGCTTTGTACGAAAGAGGATTACTCCAACAGAATGCTCCGCATCTGGTAAAAAATCAATCTTTTCTGATTCCGAATTATCGTTATTGGGATAACTTTCTTTATACAGTCGGACTGACGATATACGATATCCTCGCCGGCCGTCTTAGTCTGGGGCGTTCTAAATATGTATCCAAAAAGAAGACTACGTCTTATTTACCGACGGTCCGGGTGGATGGTTTGAAGGGAGGGGTAGTCTATCATGACGGTCAATTCGACGATTCCCGCCTGGCAGTCAATCTGGCTCAGTCCTGTGTCGAAAATGGCGGATGTCCGATCAACCGTATGAAAGTAACGGCGATATTACACGGATCCGATGGCCGGGCAAGAGGGGTGAAGGTTCAGGATTTGATGAACGGGCAGGAATATGAAGTGAAAGCCAAAGCGGTGATTAATGCGACCGGCATCTTTGTGGATAGCATTATGGAAATGGATGTGCCGACTCACGAGCATATGGTGAAACCGAGCCAAGGGGTACATTTGGTCCTGGATAAGTCGTTTCTGCAAAGTGATTACGCTATCATGATCCCCAAGACCGACGATGGCCGGGTATTGTTTGCCGTGCCCTGGCATGACAAAGTGGTTGTCGGAACGACCGATACTTTACGGGAACATCCGGAATTGGAGCCACAAGCTCTGGAGTCGGAAATCGAATTTATCCTGAATACGGCCGGACGTTACCTGACTCGTAAACCTCAACGGAGCGATGTCCTTTCGGTATTTGCCGGATTACGTCCATTAGCGGCTCCCAAAAAGGAAGGTAAAAGTACGAAAGAAATTTCCCGGAGTCATAAGATTTTTGTTTCTGAAAATAAGCTGATTACCATCACCGGAGGGAAATGGACCACCTATCGGAGAATGGCAGAAGATACGGTGGATAAGGCGATCGAATTGAATCTGCTGGAAAAGAAAGCATGTGTGACAAAAAAATTCCGGATTCATGGTTATCAATTAAATCCGGATCTCAATAATCATTTGTATATTTATGGCTCGGATATTCAGGCGATCAAAACCTTGATGCAGTCCGATCCGGCTATGGCCGAAAAACTGCATCCCAAATATGATTACACTGTGGCCGAGGTGGTATGGGCGGTTCGGGAAGAGATGGCATTGAATGTTGAGGATATACTGGCCAGGCGTGTCAGGTTATTGTTCCTGGATGCCCGGGTGGCTGCCGAAGTTGCCCCTAAAGTGGCCCGGATCGTTGCCAAAGAATTGGGATACGATCAGGCCTGGATCGATGGGCGGGTAAAAGAGTTTACCGATTTGGCCGGACACTATATTTTAGAGTAAAACGTATATTTAAAAGTTACAGCGGTTTTAAAGGCGGCAAGGGGTTCAGGAGTTAAGTTAACCGCTGTAACCCTTGTAAGTGGAAAAAGTATATTTTAATTATTCAGGAATGTCAGAACAGTATATTTTATCGCTCGATCAGGGAACCAGTAGTTCCCGGGCAATTGTTTTCGACCATGATGGCGAAATCAAAGCTGTAGCTCAGCAAGAATTCCGGCAGATATTTCCTCAGCCGGGATGGGTGGAACATCATCCGCAGGAAATCTGGACCTCCCAGGCTTCTGTGATTGCCGGGGCTATTGCTTCGGCCGGTATTAACGGATTGGACATCGCTGCCATCGGGATTACAAATCAGCGGGAGACGACGATTGTATGGGATCGGGAGACCGGACAACCGGTTTATAATGCTATCGTCTGGCAAGACCGCCGTACGGCTTCATACTGTGATGCTTTGAAGGCTGAGGGGAAAACCGAATTTATCCGGGAGAAGACCGGATTGATCATAGACGCTTATTTCAGTGCCACTAAAGTCAAATGGATTCTGGATCATGTCGAGGGGGCAAGGGAAAAAGCCGAAGCCGGAAAGCTTATTTTTGGAACGGTGGATTCCTGGCTGGTCTGGAAATTGACCCGTGGGGAAGTACATGTTACGGACGTCACCAATGCTTCCCGTACGATGCTTTATAATATCCATCGGCTGGCCTGGGATCCGGAATTATTGGAGCTGTTCGGTATTCCTGCCGCGATGCTACCTGAAGTAAAGACTTCCAGCGAAATATATGGACACACGAAAACGACCCTCTTTGCCCATAAAATACCGATTGCAGGTATTGCCGGGGATCAGCAGGCTGCCTTGTTCGGTCAGATGTGTACCGAACCCGGAATGGTAAAGAATACTTATGGAACGGGGTGTTTCCTCTTGATGAATAGTGGTGATAAACCGGTTGTCTCGAAGAATAATCTGCTGGCGACCATTGCCTGGAAAATCGGAGAAGAAGTGACTTATGCCCTCGAAGGAAGCATTTTTGTCGGCGGGGCGATCGTTCAGTGGTTGAGGGATGGTTTAGGGATTATCCGCTCTTCGGGCGAGGTGGAGACTTTGGCACATAGTGTGCCGGATGCCGGTGGGGTTTATTTTGTACCGGCATTGACAGGCTTGGCCGCTCCCTATTGGAATCAGGATGTCCGGGGAGCTATTTCGGGTATTAGCCGTGGAACGACAGCCGCTCATATTGCCAGGGCTGCCTTGGAGGGAATCGCTTTTCAAACCATGGATGTGGTCAATGCCATGATCCGGGATGCCGGTATCGAATTGAAAGAATTGCGGGTGGATGGAGGAGCTGCTGCGAATAATGTGTTGATGCAGTTTCAGGCCGATATTTTGAATACCACGGTCATACGACCCAAGATCATCGAGACCACAGCCCTGGGGGCTGCTTATCTGGCCGGTTTGGCGGTAGGTTATTGGAGCGATATTCATGAAATCCGTCAACATTGGCATAAAGAAAAGGAATTTATTCCTTCCGGAGAACAACAGAAAATGGAAGAACTGAAAGAGGGATGGAGAGATGCTGTCGATCGGGTGCTTGAACGATAATTGTATATTGGCTTGCTATGACGATTTCTTTATTCACAAAATGTCTGTTCGAATTTATCGGTACTGCTTTGCTGATCCTGCTGGGAGACGGAGTGGTGGCCAGTTCATTACTGAAGCATTCCAAAGGTTTCGGCGGAGGCTGGGTGGTGATTACTTTTGCCTGGGGATTTGCCGTCATGTGCGGGGCATTTGTGGCCGCTCCCTACTCGGGAGCTCACCTGAATCCGGCTTTGTCTATCGGTTTGGCGTTGGCTCATACTTTTCCCTGGGCTTATGTACCTGCCTATATTATAGCGCAATTGGCCGGTGGATTTTTGGGAGCTGTTCTGGTCTATGTTTTCTATAAAGATCATTACGATGCAACAGAAGATCCCGATGTGAAATTAGGTACTTTCTGTACGATGCCTGCAATCAGGAATATCCCCCGTAATCTGATCTGTGAGGTCATCGGTACTTTTGTGTTGGTTTTTGTCATTTTGTGTCTGGCTATCGATGGGAATACGCCTGAGGTCGGATTGGGATCTGTGGGATTGTTTCCGGTGACTTTCCTGATTGTCGCTATCGGTATGTCTTTAGGAGGAGCTACCGGTTATGCTATCAATCCGGCCCGGGATTTGCCTCCCCGTTTCGCTCATTTTGTTTTACCGATCCGGGGTAAAGGGAGTAGTGGATGGGGATATAGTTGGGTCCCGGTTTTGGGTCCTATCCTGGGGGCCTGTCTGGCTGCCGGGTGTTATAAAATAATTTTTCCTTGACTTCCAAATCCTATTCTGAGTAATTATTTTTACCTTTGTTAGCTCATTTGGTGTAATATAAGGTGAAGTGTCTGAATGTTCAGCCCTTTTATACGAATTTAAAAACTGGAATGGAAAAGATCATGTCATTGTCTGAAAGACATCAAAAGATTTTAGAATTATTAAAAGTAAACGGAATCGTTTCAGTAAATAGTCTTAGCCGGCAATTGAATGTTTCTTCGGTGACGATCCGGAAAGACTTGGGATTACTGGAAGAAAAGAAATTACTATATCGTTCACACGGAGGAGCTATTCAGATCGATCCCTATATAGCCAACCGGCATGTGCAGGAAAAAGAAAAACAGTTTCCGGAAGAAAAGAAAAGGATTGGTATGAAGGCTGCCGAAATGCTGACTCCCAATGACGCTATCATTATTGCTTCCGGTACTACGGTATTGGCTTTTGCCCGCTGTATACCTCCGGAGGCTCAGCTGACCGTACTGACTTCTGCGATGAACGTTGCCATGGCTCTCCTGAATTGTCAGCAGGTGGAAGTGATTCAGTTGGGCGGTATTGTCCGGCATACCTCTTCGTCGGTTACCGGAGAATATGCTTTGCGGATGTTGGAGAATTTTTCCGGGACGAAGCTTTTTCTGGGGGTAGATGGAATCGATTTAAAATATGGACTGACTACCACGAATTTTATGGAAGCCAGTGTAAATCGTGCGATGATCGATGCGGCGCAAAAGATTATTGTCCTGACCGACTCTTCTAAATTCGGCCGGCGGGGGTTTGGAAAGATCTGCGAACTGGATGCTGTCGACCAGATTATCACCGATTCCGGCGTATCTCCCAAAGTGGTCCGGGAATTAGAGGAGTTGGGGATTAAGGTGTCGATCGTCTAAGGAGCTTTATTTTTTATGTCGAAGATACAAGTGATTTATTCCAATACAAACGGCAATGCCTCTGCTTTCGTGTGGACGATTTCGGGCCGGTAATTGAATTCTTCGTAGGAAAAAGCAGTTAGTTCTTCTTTAGTCGTCAGGCGATTTTGAAGGATATAGCGGGTCATGGCACCACGGCACATTTTGGCATATACGACAATGGTTTTCAATTTGTCTTCTTCACGAATGAAAAATTGGGGTTCCAGGACTTTCACTTCCCGTCTGACCCGTTTCCAGTCGAACAGACGGGTCATTTCCTCTGTGGCAAGATGCACCAGGCAGCCATCGTCCTGCTTTACTGAATCGATCAGCACATCGGTCAAACGTGGTTTCCAAAAATCGAACATGTTTCGGTTGTCGTTGTTCGGTAGCTTTACGTTACCCTCTAAACGGTAGTTTTTGATCCGGTCCATAGGCCGGAGCAGGCCATATAAAAAGGAGCAAATCCACAGATGGTTGTTGGCGTAGGCATAATCGGCTTCTGTAAATTCCCAGGCGCGGAGGTGGCGATAGACTATGCCGTTGTATGACAACACGGCAGGCCCGCTGTCCTCGGAATCGAAAAAAGACAGATAACGTAGTTTGTTCAGGATAGCCAGGCGTGGATTACATTTCAGGGCTTTCCCCAATTCCGCTTCCGTGAAGGCCGCTAATTGGAGTGCATGGTGTTCGGCTTCTTCCAGAAACTTCGGCTTTGTCAGGATTGACGGTGAAAGCTCAGGCCTTGTCGTCATGTTTTTGGCACAAGCGAGTAATATCTGCATGGTCTTGTTTTTAGAACTTATACAAAAGTAATAAAATAATCAGGAAACAATAGGCTGTTTTTCCGGGTATTTCAACGTGAGGCCATTCGGTAGATGGCTTTTCGTTTCGGGGAGTAATTGGGATATGGTGTTTCATTTGTTTTCGTTTTTGATTGAAAATACTTTCGTTTTTCTTTTGAAATGTTTTGAATTGTTTGTTTCTTTGTAGGTGAAAATATAATTTTCTGCACAAATGAAACAAAATGATATGACCAAGCCATTTGATGTGATTGTAATCGGCGGTGGCGCAACCGGTGCTGGAATTGCCAGAGACTGTGCCCGTAGAGGGATTCGTGTGCTTTTGATCGAGCGATTCGATATATCGACGGGAGCGACGGGACGAAATCACGGTTTGTTGCATAGTGGTGCCCGCTATGCAGTGACTGATCAGGAATCGGCAGAGGAATGTATTAAAGAAAACAGGATTCTTCGGCGGATTGCCAGTCATTGTGTGGAAGAGACCGACGGTCTGTTCCTGAGTTTGCCGGAGGATGACATTCAATATCAGGCAAAATTTGTCGATGCTTGTCGACGTGCCGGAATCCGGGCCGATATTATCGATCCGAAAGAAGCGCTGTTGCTGGAGCCATCTGCCAATCCGGCTATTATCGGGGCGGTAAGGGTTCCCGATGGGGCTGTCGATCCTTTCCGTTTGACTACTTCGAATATCATCGATGCCCGTAATCATGGGGCTGAAATTCTCACTTATCACGAGGCGACGGAATTAATCCGCGAACAGGATCGTATCGTCGGAGTGAAAGCCCTGGATCATAGGACGAAAGAGATTAAAAATTATTATGCTAACGTTGTCGTAAATGCCGGAGGAATCTGGGGACACAACATCGCTAAGATGGCGGGAATAACGGTGAATATGCTGCCTGCTAAAGGTGCCCTGCTGATTTTCGGGCATCGGGTGAATAATATTGTTTTGAACCGGTGCCGCAAGCCTGCGGATGCCGATATTCTGGTTCCGGGTGACACGATTTCATTGATCGGAACCACTTCGAGCAAGGTGTCGTTTGATGAAGTCGACCGGATGTATGTGACTCCCGGTGAGGTGGATTTATTGTTACGCGAAGGGGAAAAATTGGCTCCGGTCCTGGCACAAACCCGTATTTTGCGGGCTTATGCGGGTGTACGGCCTTTGGTTGCGGCAGACGACGATCCGAGTGGCCGGAATGTGAGTCGGGGAATTGTGCTGCTGGATCATGCTGTCCGGGATGGACTTGAGGGATTTATTACGATTACCGGCGGGAAGCTGATGACCTACCGGCTGATGGCTGAGTGGGCTACCGATTTAATTTGTAAAAAGTTGAATGTGAACGTCCCGTGTACGACCGCCAGTGAAAAATTGCCCGGTTCGAGGGAGGATCGTGAAGAAGTGGAGAAAAAGATTATCTCGGTACCCTTGGCTCAGCGAAATTCTTCTATTTACCGGCATGGAGATCTGGCGGAAAGATTTTCCGGGAATGATGTGCTGGAAAATAGTTTAGTATGTGAGTGTGAGGAAGTTTCTGTCGGAGAGGTAAAGTATGCTTTGAATGAATTAGAAGTGCACAATCTGGTGGATTTGAGAAGAAGGACGCGTGTCGGAATGGGTACCTGTCAGGGAGAACTTTGTGCATGCCGGGCTGCCGGATTGATGAGCAGTATGCATAAATATTGTACTAAACGGGCGAAAGAAGATCTGGCTTCTTTCTTGAATGAGAGATGGAAGGGGATGGCGCCTATCGCCTGGGGGGATACTTTGCGGGAAAGTGAGTATACAGCCTGGATTTATGAAAGTGTGTGCGGTTTGAAAATGTCTCAAAAACAAGAAGAGTAATATGAAATTCGATACGATTATAATCGGGGGTGGACTGGCAGGATTGGTTGCCGGTATTTGTTTGTCGAAACACGGACAACGTTGTGTCATTATATCTTCAGGACAAAGTGCCCTGCATTTTTCTTCCGGTTCTTTGGATTTGCTGAATGTGTTGCCCGACGGGACAGAGGTGGCTCATCCTTTGAAAGCTATCGGACAGTTGCAGGAACAGGCGCCTGCCCATCCCTATGTAAAAATGGGGATGGAGGTATTTTCAAGACTGACCGGTGAGGCTGAGCGATTTTTTGAGGAAGTCGGAATCCATATGAGTGGAAGCGCCTTGAAGAATCATTATCGGGTGACTCCGATGGGGACGCTGAAGCCTGCCTGGCTTACCTTGAAAGATCATCCGGATTGTGATGCTGCCGATCGTTTACCCTGGAAGAAAATAGCAATATTCAATGTCCTGGGATTTTTGGATTTCTATACTCAGTTTATCGCGGATGAATTCCGGAAAATGGGTACTGAAAGTAGGATTCATTCCTTTAATTTCCCTGCTTTGGAATATTTGCGTAAAAATCCTACTGAGATGAGGTCTGTCAATATTGCCCGGATGTTTGAGAAACAGGAAAATCTGGACGAACTGGCCACTTTGTTGAAAAGGGAAGCCGGTGAGGTCGAGGCGATCGTGTTGCCGGCGGTATTCGGTTTGAATCAGGATACGGCCTTGGATTATTTACAAAAGAGGGTTGGAAAAGAAATTTGTCTCTTGCCTACTCTGCCTCCTTCTGTCCCGGGGATCCGTACACAGCAGCAATTACGCAAATGTTTCCAGCAAGCCGGAGGTGTATATATGCTAGGGGATACCGTTTTGCGGGCAGAACAGGAAGGGAATCGGATTAGCCGGCTCTTTTCTTATAATCACGGAGAGATTCCTTTTGTCGGAAAGCATATCGTCCTGGCTAGTGGCAGTTATTTCAGTCAGGGATTGATCGCTACTTCCGAACGGGTGTATGAACCTGTTTTTGATTTGGATGTCACTTATCCGGAAGATCGGAATCAGTGGTATGGCCGGAATGCATTCGACCGGCAACCGTATGAAGGTTTCGGTGTGAAGACGGGAACCGATTTCCGGGGGATGGTGCACGGGCAGGTATTGGAAAATTTGTATGTGGCGGGAGCTGTTCTGGAGGGATTTAATCCGATTAAAGAAGGATGTGGTGGTGGGGTTTCTGTTTTGAGTGCTTTGTATGTAGCTGAACAAATTTTAAGTAAATAAAAGAGGTTATGAATCTTCAACAACATAATATTAGTGACAATAATTTCGAACAGTGCATCAAATGTACGGTTTGTACGGTTTATTGTCCGGTAGCGGCTGTCAATCCGGATTATCCCGGTCCTAAACAGGCAGGTCCTGACGGAGAACGCCTGCGTCTGAAGAAGTTCGGTTTTTATGACGAGACCTTGAAATATTGTATCAATTGCAAGCGGTGTGAAGTGGCCTGTCCTTCTAATGTGAAGATCGGAGATATCATCCAGGCGGCAAGGATTAAATTCAGTAAAAAGAAACCGGGAGTACGGGATTTTATTCTGGCGAATACCGATTTGGTCGGGACTCTCTCCACTCCTGTGGCGCCGGTTGTGAATGCAACGCTGGGATTGAAACCGGTAAAAGCGATTTTGGATGGAGTGTTGAAAATCGATCATCGCCGTACTTTTCCGAAATATGCTTTCGGAACTTTCGAAAGCTGGTATAAGAAACAAGTGAAAGAACAACTTGCTTTTCCGAAACAGGTGAGTTATTTCCATGGATGTTATGTGAATTACAATTACCCGCAGTTGGGGAAAGATCTCGTTAAGGTTATGAATGCCCTCGGGATCGGGGTGAGGTTGTTGGAAAAAGAAAAATGTTGCGGGGTGGCGCTGATTTCGAATGGTTTTATCAAACAAGCTCGGAAACAGGCTGATATCAATATCGGTTCGATTCGGAAATCGGTCGTGGATAAAAATATTCCTGTTATTGCCACCTCTTCTACCTGTACTTTTACGATTCGGGATGAATATCCGCATTTGTTGGGCGTGAAGAATGAAGATGTGAGAGAGCAGGTAGAGCTGGCTACCCGCTATATTTACCGCTTGCTGAGTCAGGAAACCGGACAATTGGAGTTCAGAAAAGATAAGAAACTACGGGTGGCTTATCATACTCCTTGTCATATGGAAAAGCTGGGGTGGGCTTATTATTCGATCGAATTATTGAAGTCGATTCCGAATGTGGAACTGGTATTGCTCGATTCGCAATGTTGCGGAATTGCCGGGACTTACGGTTTCAAAAAGGAAAATTACAAGACTTCGCAGGATATCGGTAATTCCTTGTTTAAACAGATCGAGGAATCCGGTGTGGATTATGTCGTAACTGATTGTGAAACTTGTAAATGGCAGATCGAAATGTCTACTTCTAAATGTTGTAAACATCCAATCTCGGTCTTGGCGGAAATGTTACAGGATTGAAAGAAATAGTTTTCTGGGAGTTGACCGGCCGGAGGCTTGTTTCCCGGTCGGTTAGGTTTGAAAACCATGGAGTGTGTTCAAAAATCGGGGATTTGTTTGTTATAAAACATCTTGTGCGTGATGAACTTTGAGTTCGAAAGGGTGTTTTTCGAAGCGAAATATAATTTTTTTGGATATATGGAATTTTTATCTACTTTTGTTTTGAAATGAAGATGTTTTATTTCATTTCAAAATAATGTGCGCCGAAAACGTTGTAATAACGAAAGTAGTAGATTTTTTTTTATAAACAATTTGAATCTTAAACTAATAGCTTATGTGGAGTTTTTTAAAACCAGAGCCTCATCGGCCCTTGTTGCCCAAAGAAAAGATAGACCCGACGTATAAGCGTCTGCGTTGGCAAGTATTCATCGGTATCTTTATTGGATATGCAGGCTACTATTTAGTTCGGAAGAATTTTTCTCTTGCTATGCCTTATCTGGTGGATATGGGATTCGATAAAGGGCTTCTCGGGGTTGCTATTTCAGCTAATGCTATTGCCTATGGATTGTCTAAGTTTATTATGGGTGGGGTTTCAGACCGTAGTAGTGCCCGTAAATTCTTGCCCTTGGGGTTGACATTGTCGGCTTTAGCTACTCTTTTATTAGGTACGAAAGTGGGAGTTTCTTCCATCGTCTCTATGTTTATTTTGCAATTTCTGATCGGTTGGTTTCAGGGGATGGGATGGCCTCCGTGTGGCCGTGTTATGACGCATTGGTTTTCACAAAACGAAAGAGGAACGAAAATGTCTATCTGGAATTGTGCTCACAATGTAGGTGGTGCTTTGATCGGTCCGATGGCTGCCGGTGGTTTGGTATGGTTCGGTTCCTGGCAAGCCGGTACATTCTGGTTCCCGGCGGTGGTGGCTTTGATTATTGTGGTTATCGCTTATTCGTTGATCCGGGATACTCCGCAATCTTGTGGTTTACCTCCTATCGAAGAGTATCGGAATGATTACCCTAAAAATTACAGTGCTAAATCGGAGGTTGAACTGACGGCTAAAGAGATCTTTTTCAAATATGTTTTGAATAATAAGACTTTGTGGTTTATCGCGCTGGCCAATGCTTTTATTTATCTGATCCGTTACGGTGTATTGGATTGGGCCCCCACCTATCTGAAAGAGGTGAAGGGATATGATATTACAGAAATCGGTTGGGCTTATTTTGCTTATGAATTTGCTGCTATTCCCGGTACGATCGTATGTGGATGGTTGAGTGACAAATTGTTCAAGGGACGCCGTGCTTTAACGACCATGATCTATATGGTTTTGATCGCTGTTTCGATCTTTGTTTACTGGCAGTTCAGTGCTACTCCGCTGATGGATAGTATTTGTCTGATTGCTATCGGTTTCTTGATTTACGGACCGGTGATGTTGATCGGGGTACACGCTTTGGATCTGGCTCCTAAAAAGGCTGCCGGTACGGCTGCCGGATTTACCGGGTTCTTCGGCTATTTCTTTGGAACGGCCCTGTTCGCTAATATCGGTTTAGGTTATATCGTGCAGCATTTGGGATGGAATTGGAACTTTATCGTTTTGTTGGGTGCTTGTGCTTTAGCCTTCCTGTTTATTGCATTT
>OLZF01001726.1_pt1 | contig 13857 bp, 8 predicted proteins | sample 1674391 | NCBI WGS metagenome assembly OLZF01 (sample SAMEA103958166, study PRJEB25191) | human gut metagenome | biome: human-associated habitat [ENVO:00009003]; feature: intestine environment [ENVO:2100002]; material: feces | place: Germany | collected 2013/2015
ACGGGGCGGAGGGCGTCTCGGTGCTCTGCGCGGGCTTCGGCTGCGGGGCGGGGATGCTCGTGATGAAGTCGCCGGAGCCGGACTGGAGGTTCGAGACGGTGATGTAGAAGATCACCTGCCGCCCCATGGGGACGACGTACATCGAGCAGCGGATGACGGAGTGCTCGCTGCCGACGCGCATGCGGAAGTCCGCGGTGTTGTTGGAGTAGTCCTCCTGCATGCACGAGACGCTCACGGACTTGCCGTCGACCTGAAAGGTCGGGCTCTGGATGTTGTCCATCAGCTTGAGACGGACGGTCACATACGTCCGCCCCTCGGCGTCGACCTCGACGAGCGCCTTTGTATAGGTGGCCGACTCGGTCATCGACTGGCCGAGCACGGCGGAGCCGTCGCCGCCCGCGTCCTCGATGACCCCGGTGGTGGGGTGCTTGTAGTGGGGCGTGGCGGTGGCGAGGTAGATGCCGTTTTCCGCGGCATAGGCGGGGATAGCGGTGATGCTCGCCGCAAGGACGAGCATCACCGCCACACCGCATACCGACTTCAAAACGCGTTTGAACAGTCTCTTTGCGGTATGATGTTTCATGAAATTATTCTCCTCTGGTTTCCTTGCGGCGGCTGACGGCCATGACGGCGATCATTCCGGCCGCGGCGGTGAGCAGCAGACCCCACAGCATAACGCCGCTGTCGCCGGTGGAAGCACCGGGCGTGGAGGGGTTGGCGGGCTCATCGGCGGAGGTGGAGCCGACGGCGACGATGGCGTAGTTGCCGGCGGTCTTGGTCGCGGCGGTGTAGTAGCCGTCCGCGGCGGTGCCCTTCACGAGGGTCTTGCCGTCGCCGTTCACGCGGTAGAGCGCGAGTTCGCCGCTGCCAACGGCGGGCAGGCTCAGCTCCACGGCACCGCTCGGCGCGACCTCATTGCCTTCGCTGTCGAGGAACTTCACGCTGTAGAGCTTGAAGTTCCTGCCGACGCTCGCGAGCGTCTGGGCGGCGGCGTCATAGTCGGCGCCCTCGGTGATCTCGGTCACGACGATCTGCACGCCCTCGGGCAGGACGCCCTTGTCGGCATGGATCTTCACGCCGGTCGCCTCGTCGGTGTAATCAACGGCGGGGGAGAGCTCCTGCGGCTTCTCGGGCTCAAAGGCGGGATCATCCTCGGTCGTCTCGCGCAGGGAGCTGCGGTCGAGGTGCATGAGCACATCCTGGTCGCCCGTACCGGCGGAGATGTCCTCCATCACGGGGACGAACACGTGCAGCGGCACGAAGCTCTCGGCGTCCGCGCGGGCGGTGGCCACCAGCGGGAAGGAGACGGACTTGGGATAGAGCTGACCCTCGGCGGTGCCGCCGGGAACGTTGAACTCATCGCTCACGTCGGTACCGTCGGCGTTCTTCTGCGTGGTGAGGACGGTGGCCTCGCTGCGCGTGCCGATCACGGCGCCGTAGTCGCCGTAGCTGTAGCCGTCATTGTAATAGGAGAGCTTGGCGAGATAGCCGAAGCGGTTGAGATAGTGCAGACCCTTGAACTGAACGGTCAGGGTGTAGTTGCCGTCCTTGACGACGAGCTTCGCGGTGTGGTTGACCGCGTCGTTCGACATGGAGAGGTCAGTGCGGTTGAGCTTGAGCATCTCGAAGTCGATGGCGTAGACGCCGTCGGCGAGGTTGTTCCAGTCGAGCGCGCCGGTCTTCTCCAGACCCGCGACGGCGCTGAGGATATCCCTGGCCATCTTGTCGACGGCAGCCTGCTCGGTGATGTTCTTCGTGCGGTCGACGGCGTCGATAACGCTGCGCAGCGCGGCGACGCTCTCGTCCGTGTAGCCGCTGAGGTCGGCGGGCACCTTGGAAAGCGCCTCGTCCACGGCGGAGTAGTCCGCGGCCCTATACGTCAGGCCGTCCATGTTGCTCGTGAGATAGCCGAGGTAGGTGTCGACCTTCTCCTGCGTGCCGAAGCCGGTCTCGAGCAGGTACTCCACACCGGTGATCGTCGCGGAGAAGCTGTTCCAGCTATCGGTGGTGTAGAGCGCGTCGCCCTTGGCCTCGAGCTCCTTGGCCTCGGCGAGCTTCGCCTTGAGGGCACCCAGCTGCAGGCCGTAGTTCGGGTCGTTGGGGATGGCGTCGAGATCCTTCTTCGCCTGCTCGAGGAGGGAGTTGACCTGCTCGACGCTCTCGGCGGCGGCGATGGCGGTCACGGCGTCGGACTTCACCTTCGTCGCGGCGTCCTTGGACAGACCGGAATAATCCTTATTCAGATCCTTGTAGGCGACCAGCTCGGCAACTGCGTCGGCCTTGGCCGCGTTCAGGATGTCCTCAAGCTGGAAGTTCAGGACGGGGTAGCCGTCGTTGAGCGTGCCGGGATCCTTGGCGAAGTTCTCGGCGAGGTTCGTCTGCTCGGTGAAGAAGTCGTCGCCCTTGAACCAGCTCTCGGCCTTGAAATAGGTCTTGCTGACAAGCTGCATGGTCGAGGAGCTGCTCTTCTGGCCGAGGGTGTAGAGCGCGTCGGCCGTGCCCTCGAGGGCATAGGCACCGTAGATCTGGCCGCTGTACATCCGGCCGACGAGCGCGCCGGTGCTGGGGCTGATGGCGTTGTCGTTGGTGGAGGTGACCTTGCCGGTGCTGTAGACGGCGGAGAGCTGGGACACGTCGCCGCCGGTGTAGCTGCCGACGATGCCGCCGACCGTGTGCTGCGCGGTGACGTCGCCGCGGTTATAGAGGCTGGAGAGAACGGCCATACCGGCGGTGTCGCCCTTCTTGGAGGCGACGGCCGAGCCGGCCACGCCGCCGACGCCCGAGCCGACACCGCTTACGTCGCCGGTGTTGTAGCAGCTCATCACGCCGACGACCGTGCCATAGGCGATGAAGTGGCCGACCACGCCGCCGGTGCTGGCGCCGGCAGTGATATCGGCGGTGTTATAGCTCTCGCGGATGTAGGTGCCGGAGGCATAGCCCGCCACGCCGCCGACCTTCTCCTGCTGGGGCGCAGTGATGGCGCCGGTGTTGGAGCAGTGGTAGACGGAGCCGTAGATCATCTCGCCCACAACACCGCCGGCGGTGGCGGCATAGTCCTTGTTGTTCACGCGGTCAACGGTGACGCTGACGCTGCTGTGGACGTTCTCAATGTTCGTGTACAGCGCGCCGCCCACGACGCCGCCGACATAGTTGGCCGTCGTCTTCACGACACCCTGCACGTTCAGGTCCTTGACCCCGGCCTTCTCGGAGGCGGTGCCCTTGAGATAGCCGAACAGGCCCTGATAGCTGCCGCCCGCAGTCACGAGCAGGTTGGAGACGGTGTGGCCGTTGCCGTAGAACGTGCCGGAGAAGGGGTGGGCCTGCGTGCCGATGGCGGTCCAGGCCTTGCCGTTGAGGTCGATGTCCTGATCGAGGAAGACGGAGGTGAAGGAGCGGCCGCTGTTTACCTGCTGGGCGAGCCACGCCAGCTCCTCGGCGGAGGTGATGTTCACGCTCGTGTCGTCGAGCTGCTTCGGCTCGCTGACGGTCTTGCCGTCCCAGCCGTCGGACTTGCTGACGGTCTCGAGCGCGTCGATGGCGCTGCGCAGCGCCGCGGCCTGCGCGTCGATCTCCTCCTGCGTGGAGGCGGAGTTATCAAGCACGGCCTGCGCCGCGGTGATGGCATCGGCGAGCTTCTGATAGCTCTCGGCGGTGTAGAGCGTGGAGTCGATGGCCTTCGCGTCGCTCAGCGCCTGCGAGAGGGCATCTGTGCTGAGCTTGCTCAGACCGTCGATGGCGGTCTTGAGCTGCAGCGCCATGGCCTGCTGCTCGGCGTCAGTGTACTGGACGAGATCCAGCACGGGCTGGGCGTTGAAGCCGGTGCCGTCGAGGTCAAGCACGCGCTTGGCCCAGACGTTCTCGAGCTTCGCGTGTACCTCGCTGTAGGCGGCGTTGAACGCGGCCACGGAGGCCTCGGAATAGCCCTCGGTGTCGACCTGGCCGGCCTTCCAGAGCATGTACTGCACGTTCATCTCGGGGTTGTCGATCTTCGTCAGGCTCGTCCAGTCGACCTGCATGCGGGCATATTGGTCACCGGAGGAGGCGGAGATGTCGAACATCACGGGCACGAACACGTGGCAGAAGGCGGCGTGGTCGTAGGTGTAGTCCGCAGCCTTGGTGGGCGCCGTCTCATCGGCATTGGCGGCCATCACGGGCGTGACGTCAACCGAGAGCAGGTGGCTGTAGGGCTGGTCGACGATGTTGAGGTAGCTCGCCTCACGGCCGAAGCCGGCGGGACGGAGCTTTTGACCGTCGAACTTATACTCGGAATCGGGGTTGTTGTAGCCGTCATAGACGATCTCGCCCGCCTGCGTCTTCTGATAGGTCAGCGTCTGCGTGGGGGTGAAGACGGTCTTGGGGTCGCTTGCGTTCGGCATGCCGTAGCGCGTGAAGCTGCCGGGGTAGATACCCTCCAGCTCCATCATGAAGCCATACATACCGAGGTAGCCCATCGGCATGAACTCGACGAGCGCGGTGGCCTTGCCGCCCTGAACGACGACGATCGGGCGATACGCCGTGTCATCGGTCCGCTTGGCCTTGTAGCTGTCGCTGCCGCGCAGGGCGGCGTTGCCCATGGAGTACTGCTTGGGATTGCTGGCGTTGCGCATGTTGATGTCGGCGTAGTAGACGCCGTCGGCCACGTCGGCGGGTACGCCGAGATAGATGGCCGCCCGAGTCTCGTCCGCCGTATCCGCGAATGCGGAGACGCAGACCAGATTCAGGCACATCAGCACTGCCATCAGCAGCGCCAGACCCCGCCCAAACAGACGGTGTGTGGATTTGGTCATGTGTGAGGTTCCTCCTTTTCTTTTTCGCCCGGATGGCGGGCGTTTTCGATGGTTTGTCCCCGCTGCGGGGGATTGCTGCGGAAGAGGGAAGACGGTTCGGGAGATCTCCGACACGTGGTTAGTGATAGCTAACCATGCGCCGAAAAAAGAAGCCGCCCGCGGCCCGCTGCCCAGTTCCTTTTTTACAGCGGCAGTATAGCATGCGCGCGGGCGGTCTGCAAACCCCGGCTTGTCACGCCTGTGTGACAAAATTTCCGCGAAAAACGTTGCCGCAGTCACTTTGCGGCGAAAAGCCCCGGAAATCCTGTCACGCCCCTGTGACAAACGCGGAAATTTTGTGGAAATTGCCAAGCGTCAGATCATGATGGTGAAGATGGCGGTTGATTCCGGCATGTGCATCGTCCCCACGGAGCACTGCATCCGCATGCAGACGCTCCCGTGCAGGATCTGACCCATGCCCTCGCCAATGTTGAGAAAGTGCAGAACGTCCGCGGAGAAGGCGAGGTTCTCGCCGTCCTCCTCCGCGCGCATAAACACGCCGTCCGGCTGGAGGATCGTGAGCTTGCGCACGCGGCCGTTCATCTTCCGCCCCGTGAGCGGCGACTTCGCGGACAGGTCAACCGGCTGCAGCACAATCTGCCCGCGTCCGTCCGCTACGCGCAGCACGCACGGGTGGCGGAAGCCCTCGTTCGCCATGGAGAGGTTCGTTCCGCCGCGTACCGTCTCGCGGTAGATGAGGAAGGGGAAGCTGTACTCCCCGTCGGCCAGATGGCGGCAGAGCTCCTCGCCGCCGAACTCCTTCTGCCGCCGCAGCTCGTACTTCGCGCGGTAGCGCTGCTCGGAGCTTTTGATGATCTCCATGCCGCGCTCGGAGCTGAACCGCGCCCACGCGTAGGCGTCGTGCTCGGCGTCGTTGAGATCCAGCCCCTCATAGAGCAGGTGGTTGAGCACGATGTTCGTCCGCTTCTCGTAGTAGGCGGCCTGTTCACGCCCGGCCTGCGTCAGCCGCGGCCGTCGCAGGTCGCTGCGGTCGAGCAGCCCCTCTTTTTCCAGCGACATGAGCAGGCGGCTGATCTTCTGCTTGCCCTCGCCGAGGATGTCTGCCAGCCCCGTGACCGTACACAGCGCGGGGTCCTCGTTGAGAAAGCAGATCAGCGCCCGCATCTTCAGAATTTCCAGGGATTCCGGCATCACATTTCCCGCCCTTTCTGAAAAAGAATAGCATGGGTTAGCGCCAACTAACCCATGCTATTCTACCACATGCGCCTATTTTTGTCAATGTCGCCCGCCGCGCCGCGTTCCGTCAAATCGACAAAACGGGGAAGTGCGGAGGGCATGCGGGGTGCTTATTCTACATAGAAGCAGGTTTTCCCGCTCCCGGCGAGTACGCTGTTGGCCTTGGCGACCAGCTCGCGCATCCGCTCGAGACTGGGCGGCTCCGTCCCCTCCGCCACCGGGTAGGTACGCCCCAGTGCGTGGTACTTGGATTCGCCCAGCTTATGATAAGCCAGAAGCTCATAGCTCTCCACACGGCCGATCGAACGGAGCATCTCGGCGATGCCCATGATGTTCTCGTCCGAGTCGTTGTAGCCGGGGATCACCGGCGTGCGCACGATGATCGGCACACCGAACGCCGCGATCTTATGCAGGTTCTCCAGAATCAGACGGTTGTCCGCACCGGTAAGCTGTCTGTGGATCTCGGGGTCGATGTGCTTGACGTCGAAATACATAGCATCAATGTAGGGCAGGGCGGGCGCGAACATCTCATAGTTCGCGTGGCCGCAGCTCTCGAGCATCACATGGATGCCGCCCTCGTGACAGCGCTTGGCGATGTCGTGCAGCAGCTCCGGCTGCGCCAGCGGTTCGCCGCCCGAGAACGTCACGCCGCCGCCGGACTTCGTGAAGAACACGCGGTCCTTCTCAATCTCGCGGAACAGGTCGTCGACCGACGGCTCGCGCCCCACGATGTATTTCGACCCCGCGTAGCAGATCTCCGTGCAGTGAAAGCACTTCTGACATGCCGTGCGGTCGATGCGCGGATAGCCCTCCCCGTCGGGGTGGATGGCCCCGGCGGGACATTCGTCCCGGCAGACCATGCACCCGACGCAGCGGTTCTTCGCCTCCATGATCTCCTTCCGGAACGACTGGGATTCCGGGTTGGCGCACCACTTGCATGAAAGGGGGCAGCCTTTCATGAACACAGTGGTGCGCAGCCCGTAGCCGTCGTGGTTGGAGCATCTTTGAACGTTAAAAATCATGCTTGCTCACCTGGGCTATCTCATCAGGCGTGGGTCTGCAGCGTGCGGCTGATAATGTCGTCCTGAATCTTGCGCTCGAGCTCGACGAAGTAGGCAGAGTAGCCCGCGACACGGACCAAAATGTTCTGGTAATCCTTCGGGTTCTCCTGTGCGGCGCGCAGCGTCTCGGTGTCGACGACGTTGATCTGCACATGCTCACCGTACTGCTCGAAGTAACCGCGGAGGATGGACTCCAGAATGTCCAGACCCTTCTCACCCTTGAGCAGGGCCGGGTCGAAGCGTTGGTTGACCAGAGCGCCGGTCTGGTACATGAACAGGTCGGAGTGTGCGATGGAAGAGAGGGCGGCGGTGGGGCCGTTCGTGTCTCTGCCGCTCATCGGGGAGGCGTTGTCGGCCTGCGGGGTGAAGGCATGGCGGCCGTCGGGCATGGCACCGATTTGCTCGCCGAGGGTGACGTTGTAGGACTGCGTGGACACGACGATTGTGTAGCGTGCTCCGTGGCCGTCATCGAGGCCGTTATACTGCAGCTCGTCGCTGAGCCAGTCGGCCAGCTCGCGGGCGTAATCGTCGACGATAGGATCGTTATTGCCGTACTTGGGCGCGCGGTTGAGCAGCAGCTGACGCATATTCTCGTGGCCCTCGAAGTCGCAGGCCAGCAGATCCATCAGCTCACTCATGGTCATGTACTTGTCGCGGAAGACACATACGTCGATCGCGGCGAGGGAGTCGGCAACGTTGGCGGGGCTGGTGACGGCGCAGACGGAGAAGCTGTGCGGCGCGGCGCCCTGCTGCAGGTACTTGCCCTTATCGATGCAGCCCTGCGTGAAGCAGGAGGCCGTCAACGTCGGCAGCAGGTAGGCGTGGCAGGAGACGACGCGGGAGAAGACCTTCAGCCAGGCCTGCGCAAAGTAGTGCAGCTGGGTGCGGAAGGCTCCGGTAAGCTGATCCATGGAGGTGAAGGTCCGCACGTCGCCGGTCTGCAGGCCAATCTGCTTCTTGGAGACGGGATCGACGCCGTTGTTGAGCGTGATCTCGAGGATCTTGTAGGGGTTGAAGAAACCGACGTTCGCATTTTCATCCGTGATGCCGGGTACCATGTTCTCCACGCAGCCGCAGACGCAGTACTCGCGCGCCTCCTTGACCGAGTAGCCCATGGACAGCAGATTGGGAATGCAGATGTTGTCGTTGAAGAACGCGGGGTGGCTGTTCCCCTTGCGGATGCACTCGAGTGCGAGACGCAGGGTATTGCGGTTGATGTTGTTGTGATAGCGGAAGGACATGGCCGGCTCCTTGGTGGGCATCTCGATGATGGAGCGCAGTACCAGATCGGTCAGGCCGTTGCAGGCGTCCTTGCCATTTTGCAGCTGACCGCCGAGGAACATGTGCATCCACAGCGGGCAGCCGGCGTAGGACTGGGCCTCCATCGCGGGACGGTAGATCTTCAGCTCGGAGACCTTCAGCTTCAGCTCATTGACGAGGTCGGATATGAAGTCCTCGCTCACGCCGCGTGCGAGATCCGCCTGATACAGCGGGTACATGTACTGGTCGAAGCGGCCGAGGCAGTGGTTGTGGCCGTTGCCTTCGAGCATAAAGGCGAGGTGGGTGAACCAGACGAGCTGGACGCCTTGATGGAAGGTCTTGGGTGCGAACTCGGGCACGACGCGGCAGTTCTCGGCCATCGTCCGCAGCTCCTGACGGCGCTCCTCATTGTCGCACTCGGCGGCCATCTTCTCGGCGAGGTCTGCGTAGCGGTGCGCGTGGTCGATCAGGGCCTCCATGACGATGATGAAGCTCTCCCAGTTGTTCTTCCGGTTCAGGGCCTCGATGTCCGTCTCGGTCTGCGCGGCGATCTTGGCCTTGCACTCGTCGATGTACCAGCGGTAGCCGCGGTTGATGAGGTTGTAGTAGTCGGGGGCATTGGAACCGGTGTCCTTCTCACGGCTGCCGATCGTGAAGACGCCCAGCTCCTCCATGAGGGCGGACTCCTCGTCGATCTGTGCTTTCGTGAAGTCGCCGAAGGTGTGGCCCTTCCACTGGGCGGCCAGAGCCTTCAGCTCATCTTTCTCACCGGGCAGGAACTGATAGGGGTCATAGGGACGGGTATCGGCGGTGTCGATCTCGTCGGAGAGCCAGGACAGCACGTCGACGAACACCGGGCATCCGACGAGACGGGAGGCCATGTGGCCGGCCAGGATGGAATCCGGGTCGATGAAAATGGAGCGGTTCTCCAGAAAGTACTTGAAGAACTTCGCGCGGCGCAGAGTGTTCGGCTCCGTGGCGACACCCTGATAGTACTTCGTGACCAGACGAGCACGATCCAGGCAGATGGTGGGGGTGGTGGAACGCTGGCGATCTCTCAACCGCTTGATTCTCTCAGAAAGCATACTTTATAACTCCTCCTTGTTTATATCGGCAAAACCCGCCCGGTACCGATGGAACGGGTGATGTCTATGTGTTCGGGGCGTCTGCGCGGCAGAAGCAGGAATACGGTTATTCCACTATATGGAATTATAAGAATGGATATTTACACGATTCCACGCAGCGTATGCGTTGAATATAAAAAAGAAACGCTGCACGGACAAGCCGTACAGCGATAGTTCCCATGGGAATGGCTTCGGTGACGGCAAAGTCAAGGTTTGGTGCTGACGTATCTGACTTATCCCGACAACCCGGGCATCACAGTGACCCACTCGCGGGGCTTCTCACCCCATTCCGTTCCAGTACAGTGACCGGACGCACCCTTTATGCGATTGTGAAAAACGGTTACAAGTTCTCGTGTCAGTGTAATACAGCTATAAAAGCATGTAATACTGACTATGGACAGAACATAGCACATGAAAAGAAAAATTGCAATAGCTTTTGTCAAATTTTTCAAAAATTTCAATATTTGAATTCCAACATATGAAAAATAGACGATATATCGCGGCGATGCTCGGGCAAGGTACGATTTAACCACAAAAGAATCTCAAAGCTGAAAACTTTTATTGAAATTCGGGTTGTCAGATGCTATACTGATATTCGGAACACGCGAAAGCAGGAGGAAGTACGATGGAAAACGAAAGTCTCACACATTACATGCGCGTAGCCGTCTCGCTCGCCGAGCGGATCGCCGCGGGGGAGCTGCGGGAGGGGGAGAAGCTCTCCGGCCGCTCCAAGCTCTCGCCGGAGTATAACGTCTCGCCGGAGACGGTGCGCCGCGCGCTGCGTCTGCTGGCCGACATGAAGGTCGTGGAGGTGAAGGAGCAGAGCGGTGTCTACATCCTCTCCGCCGACAACGCCCGGCGCTACCTGCACCTGTGCGCGGGCAGAAACGACCTGCAGGAAAAGCAGCGCCGCCTGCGCCGCCTGCTCGCCCAGCAGGAGCAGCTGCACCGGCAGGTGACGGAGCTGTGCACCGCCATCCTCGACGAGACGGGCCGCACGCCGGAGAGCCTGCCGAACTACAGCTGCCGCATCCCGGAAACCTGGGCGGGGAGCGGCAAAACGGTCGGCGAGCTCCAGTTCTGGCAGCAGACCGGCGCAACGATCGTCGCCATCCACCGCAACCTCGACTGCATCGTTTCCCCCGGCCCCTGTGCCGAGCTGTACGCAGGCGACAGCATCGTCTACGTCGGCGACGGGCAGGCCCGCGAGGCGGTCAGCCGCTTCTTCGCGTAAAGCAAGAGAAAAGAAAAAAGGAATCGAAAAGAAAGGAGCCATTCCGACATGGTACACAACGAACTGCACGCCATCGACCTCGGCATCATCGCCGCGTACCTCATCGCCATGGTCACCATCGGCGTGGTGATGGTCAAGCGCGTCCAGAACACCGACGACTACTACCTCGGCGGCCGGTCCTTCGGCCCGCTGGTGCTCATGGCCACCGTCTGCGCCACGATCATCGGCGGCAGCGGCCTGATGGGCCGCGCGGGCGTCGCCTACTCCAGCGGCTTCAAGGCGATCATGACGGCGCTGCCGTATCTGCTGGGGATGTTCATCTTCTCCGGCTTCGCCGGACGCATCTCAGCCGTGGGCACGACATTCAGCGTCACATCCATCCCCGACCTCTTCGAGCAGCGCTTCGGCAAAACGGCGAAGGTTATCCTCGGCTGCCTGATCGCCTTCACGATGATGGGCACCGTCGCCTCGCAGGTCACGGCCACCGCCACCATCATCAACATGCTCGGCAGCGAGATCGGCATCTCCTTCGAGCTCGGCGCGCTCATCGCCTGCGTCGTGTTCATGGTCTACACCGCGACGTCCGGTCTCTTCGGCGTCATCTATACGGACGTGTTCCAGTTCGTGATGCTGATCCTGTTCGTCTACATCATGATCCCCTCGGCGTCGGTCATGAAGCTCGGCGGCTTCTCCGTCTTTCTGGAGAACCTCGCCCCGGAGCTGGCGAAGCCCTATATCGACGGCAGCATCCTCAGCGACATCATCACCTACTTCGTCTTTACCCTCGCGGGCGCGGAGATGTGGCAGCGCGCCTTCGCCGCCAAGAGCCGCAGGGCCGCGAAGGAGGGACTCTTCCTCGGTACGTTCGTCTATGGCCTGACGATTCCGCTCGTCTGGTTCATGGGCGTCATCACGCACCAGCTCGTCAGCGCGGATAAGATCGCGCAGTACGGCTCGACGGACGCGGTCGTCCCCGCGCTCGCCATCGAGGTGCTGCCCGTCGGCCTGACGGGGCTGGCGCTGGCGGGCATCCTCTCGGTCATCATGTCCACCGCCGACAGCTACCTCATCGTCTCCGTCCAGACCTGCGTCCACGATATCTATAAGGTGTTCCATCCGAACATCCCGGAGAAGAAGGAGCTGCGCCTGACGCGCGTGTTTGCGATTGTCCTGCCGCTCGGCGCGCTGGTCATCGCGCTCTATATCAAGAATGCCTACAACATCCTGATGTTTGCCTGGAGCTTCTACGCCGCGGCCGCGGGTCTGCCGGCCTTCGCCGCGCTCTATTGGAAGAAGGCCACGAAGGCCGGCATCATCTCCGGTATGGCCGCGGGCTTCACGGTCTGCGTCGGCTGGAAGCTGGCGGGTACGCCCTTCGGCCTCGGTCCGACCGTCCCCGGCGCCATCGCCTGCGCCGCCGCGCTGGTGATCGTCAGCCTTGCAACGTATAAAAAAGCCCCCACCCGCTTCCTCGACCCGTATGAGGAGGAGAGAAAGCAGAAGGCGCAGCAGGCATAACAGAACAAGCATATGTGTATTGGCTACCAGAAAAAGGAGTTGATACCATGCCGAAGAAACGTGCAAATGGAGAAGGGAGTCTGCGCAAGCGGAAGAATGGTCGCTGGGAGGGACGCTACACCGCAGGCTACGATCCCGCCACCGGCAAGCCTATCCACAAGAGCGTCCTCGCTAAAACCCAGTCCGAAGCCAAGGAAAAGCTCAAGCAGGCCATTGCGGAAGCCGAAAAGCTGGACATGAGCCGCGCAAAATCCTACACGCTGGGCGCGTGGATCAAGCTGTGGTACGAGGTCTATGCCGAGCCGCGCCTGCGGGAGAAAACCAAGGACTACTGCCTCAACTACATCAACAACCACATCATTCCGGAGCTGGGCAACACGCCGCTGGAAAAACTGACCACCATCCAGATCCAGAAGTTCTACAACGACCTGCAAAAATCCGGGCGCATCCAGCGATACACTCACATCAAGCTGAAGGACAAGGGCCTCAGTACCCGAGCGGTGCTGGGCATCCACACGCTGCTGAACAACTGCCTGGAGCAGGCGGTGGCGGAGCGGCTGCTCCTCACCAATCCTGCCAAGGGCTGCCGCCTGCCGAAGCTGAAAAAGCGAGAGATGAAGATACTGCCGGAGGACAAGATCGGTCCGTATCTGGCCGAAGCAGAACGGCACGGGCTGCTGGCGGCCTTCTATCTGGAGCTGACCACCGGCCTGCGGCGGGGAGAACTCCTCGCCCTGCTGTGGACGGACTTGGACGTGGAGAATATGACCATCTCCGTCAGCAAGCAAGTGAACCGCATCAACGGCGAGCTGGTGGTCAGCCAGCCCAAGACCTCCAACTCCATCCGTAAGCTGGCTATCCCGCAGCGGGCGGTGGAGCTGCTGGTGGAGGAGCACGCAAAGCACCCCCACAGTCCTTACCTGTTCGTATCGCCCAAGACCGGCACCATGTTTGACTCGGATTCCTTCCGTCACACCCATAAGAAGATCCTGAAGGCCATCGGCGCGGAGAACATACGCTTCCATGACATCAGACATACCTTCGCCACGCTGTCCCTCAAATACGGCGTGGACGTCAAGACGCTGTCCAGTGCGCTGGGACACTACGACGCGGGCTTCACTCTCAGCACCTACACCCACGCCACGGAGGGGATGAAGCGCTCCGCCGCCGATGCCATCGGAAACGTCATCAGTCAGGCGATGTAACCACAAAAAATAGCGGGAGAGGAGCGGATGATGCCATCCGCCCCTCTCCCGTGCTTTCCTGTCCTCTCGGCTTTTGGGTCAAGCGAAAAACGCCAAAATGCCGCGTTACTATTTGAGAACATAAATGCAAAAAAGTTCCTGATTTCGGCGGAAATCAGGAACTTTTTGGTGGAGACTGCTGGACTCGAACCAGTGACCTCCTGCGTGTGAAGCAGGCGCTCTAACCAGCTGAGCTAAGCCTCCATTCCGATATTCTCTTGTTCTCCCATAAGACGCCGCGCATACCGGCGTCCTATGGGATGGTGACCCGTACGGGATTCGAACCCATGTTACAGCCGTGAAAGGGCCGTGTCTTAACCACTTGACCAACGGGCCGTTTATTGGATCCATGAAGCGCCGACAGGCGCTTCATGGAAATGGTAGCGGCACCTG
>OLZF01001728.1_pt1 | contig 13849 bp, 8 predicted proteins | sample 1674391 | NCBI WGS metagenome assembly OLZF01 (sample SAMEA103958166, study PRJEB25191) | human gut metagenome | biome: human-associated habitat [ENVO:00009003]; feature: intestine environment [ENVO:2100002]; material: feces | place: Germany | collected 2013/2015
TAAAATTTATCTGTGGGGAGAATATCATGAAATACGACTTTAAAACCGTTGAGGCCAAATGGCAGAAGGTGTGGGCGGACGAAAAGACCTTCCATGCGGAGATCGACCATTCCAAGCCTAAATTCTATGCACTGGTCGAGTTCCCGTACCCGTCTGCGGCCGGTCTGCATGTCGGCCATCCGCGCAGCTACACCGCGCTGGACATCGTTGCGCGCAAAAAGCGTCAGTGCGGCTGCAATGTCCTGTACCCCATGGGCTGGGACGCCTTCGGCCTGCCGACCGAGAACTACGCCCTGAAAAACCACATCAACCCCGAGATCGTCACCGCCCAGAATGTAGCCCGCTTCAAGAGCCAGCTGCAGGCGCTGGGCCTCTCCTTCGACTGGGACCGTGAGATCAACACCACCGACCCCGAGTATTACAAGTGGACCCAGTGGATCTTTATCCAGCTGTTCAAAAAAGGTCTGGCCTACAAAAAGGAGACCACCGTCAACTACTGCACCGGCTGCAAGGTCGTTCTGGCCAACGAGGAGGTCGTCAACGGCGTCTGCGAGCGCTGCGGCAGCCCCGTTGTGCAGAAGAACAAGAGCCAGTGGATGCTGAAGATCACCGCCTACGCCGACCGCCTGATCGACGATCTGGACGAGGTGGACTACATCGACCGCGTCAAGACCCAGCAGCGCAACTGGATCGGCCGCAGCCACGGTGCCGAGATCAACTTTGCCACCACCGCCGGTGATACCCTGACCGTCTACACCACCCGCGCGGATACGCTGTTCGGCGCGACCTACATGGTCATCAGCCCCGAGCATGCCTTCATCAAAAAGTGGGTCGATGCGGGCCTGATCAAGAACGCCGACGCCGTTGCCGCCTATCAGGAGGAGGCCGCCCGCAAGTCCGACTTCGAGCGCACCGAGCTGAATAAGGACAAGACCGGCGTCGTCATCGAGGGCGTCAAGGGCATCAACCCCGTCAACGGCAAGGAGATCCCCATCTTTATCTCCGACTATGTTCTGGCCACCTACGGCACCGGCGCCATCATGGCCGTGCCCGCCCACGACACCCGCGACTGGGAGTTTGCCAAGAAGTTCGGCCTGCCCATCATCGAGGTCGTCAAGGGCAATACCCCCAGCGACCTCGACAAGGAGGCGTTCACCGATGTGGCCACCGGCACGCTGGTCAACTCTGATTTCCTGAACGGCCTGTCCGTTGAGGATGCCAAGAACAAGATGTACGCCTGGCTCGAGGAGAACGGCAAGGGCCACAAGCAGGTCAACTTCAAGCTGCGCGACTGGGTGTTCAGCCGTCAGCGCTACTGGGGCGAGCCTATCCCCATGGTCTACTGCGAGAAGTGCGGCTGGGTGCCCCTGCCCGAGAGCGAGCTGCCCCTGCGCCTGCCCGAGATCAAGGACTTTGAGCCGGGCGAGAACGGCGAAAGCCCGCTGGCCCGCCATACCGAGTGGGTCAGCACGACCTGCCCCTGCTGTGGTGCCCCCGCCAAGCGCGAGACTGACACGATGCCCCAGTGGGCCGGCTCGAGCTGGTACTTCCTGCGCTACTGTGACCCCCACAACAAGGAGGCGCTGGCCAGCAAGGAGGCGCTCGAGTATTGGAGCCCCGTGGACTGGTACAACGGCGGCATGGAGCATACCACCCTGCACCTGCTGTACAGCCGTTTCTGGCATAAATTCCTGTATGACCTCGGCGTAGTGCCCACCAAGGAGCCGTACCAGAAGCGTACCTCCCACGGCATGATCTTGGGCCTGAACCCCCATGCGTTTGAGAACCAGCCCGATGCCGAGCGCAAGCGCCTGCTGGCTGAGTACGGCGACGAGAAGGGCGCGCGCAAGGCCCTTGTCGAGAAGTACGGCGAGATGGCCGAGCATCCCATCGTCAAGATGTCGAAGTCCTTGGGCAATGTCGTCAACCCCGACGATGTGGTCAACGAGTACGGCGCCGACACCCTGCGCCTGTATGAGATGTTCATCGGCGACTTTGAGAAGGCCGCCCCGTGGAACACCTCCTCCATCAAGGGCTGCAAGCGCTTCCTCGATAAGATCTGGTCGATGAGCGAGAAGCTCGTTCCCGGTGAGGGCGTGCGCCCCGAGCTGGAGGCCGTTGCCAACCGCACCATCAAGAAGGTCGGTGAGGACATTGACGCCCTCAAGGCCAACACGGCCATTGCCCAGCTGATGATCTATGTCAACGCGCTGAGCGATAATGGCGGTGCGACCAAGGCCGAGTACGAGCTGCTGCTGCAGCTGCTGAACCCGTTTGCCCCCCACATGACCGAGGAGCTGTGGCAGCAGCTGGGCCACACCGAGCAGCTGGCCTACTACCCGTGGCCTGTCTACGATGAGGCCAAGTGTGTTGAGCAGACCATCGAGATCGCCGTGCAGGTCAACGGCAAGGTCAAGGCCCGCATCAAGGTGCCCGCCGCCATCGAGAACGCGGACGCCATCGCCGCCGCCAAGGCCGAGCCCGCCGTAGCCGAAGCCATCGCCGGCAAGACCATTGCCAAGGAGATCTACGTCAAGGGCAAGCTGGTCAATATTGCAGTCAAAGGGTAAAAAATTATAAGTACTCTAAGGCAGAGCGAAGGCTCTGCCTTTTTTGGTGGGTAGCTGCCGCGATGCCGCCCGGAGCGGTCAAGACCGCTCCCTACAAAGCACCCGTGAACGCGGTACTGTAGGGAGGGGTCTTGACCCCTCCGATGACGCTGCCGCTATTGCAATGCAAATATTTCGCCGCCCCTAACAAAGCGCACGTGGTTCAATAGTCCTTGTTTACAAACTCCGTCAACTACGGTATAATAAAAGATAATAAATTTCTTGACGAAAGCAGGTCACACCATGCTCATCAGTCTGATCGTACCCTGTTACAATGAAGAAGAAGCGATGCCGCTTTTTTATAAAGAAGCCTCCCGCGTGGCGGCGGAGATGAAAGCCAGCCACGGTGCGGATTTTGAGTTCATCTTTGTGGATGACGGCTCCCGCGACGGTACGCTGCGTGTCGCGCGCGCGCTGCATGCGCAGGATGAGCGCGTGCGGTATGTTTCGTTCAGCCGCAACTTTGGCAAGGAGGCCGGCATCTATGCCGGCCTGCAGGCGGCCAGGGGCGATTATGTCGCCACGATGGACGCCGATCTGCAGGACCCGCCCGCGCTGCTGCCGCAGATGCTGGACACGCTGCTGACCGGCGAGTACGACTGCGCCGCCACCCGCCGCACGACCCGCAAGGGCGAGCCGCCGCTGCGCAGCTGGTTCGCCCGCAAGTTTTACCAGATCATCAACAAGATGTCTGATACGGAGATTGTCGATGGTGCGCGTGATTTCCGCCTGATGAGCCGCAAGATGACCAATGCCGTGCTGAGCATGGCCGAGTACAACCGCTTCAGCAAGGGCATTTTCAGCTGGGTCGGCTTTAAGACCAAATGGTTCGACTACGAGAACATCGAGCGCGTGGCCGGCACGACTAAGTGGAATTTCTGGGGCCTGTTCAAATACTCCATCGAGGGCATTGTCGGCTTCTCGACCACGCCGCTGCTGATGGCGGCGGGCGTGGGCGTTCTGTTCTGCCTGCTGGCGTTCATCGGCATTATTTTTGTCATTGTCCGGGCGCTGATGTTCGGCGACCCGACCTCCGGCTGGCCGAGCCTTGTCTGCATCATTCTGCTGTGCAGCGGCGTCCAGCTGTTCTGCACCGGCATCGTGGGCGAGTATCTGGCCAAAACCTATCTGGAGGTCAAGCACCGCCCCATCTACATTGTGGCCGAGACCGAAAAGGATAAAAAATAAACGATGGACTGGCAGAAAAAAGTAAGCCTGTGGTGGGCCAAAAACTTCCGCCCGCTGGTCGTGGCGCTGCTGGTCGGCTGCGGCGTACATTACACGATTTACGCTAACCAGCTGGGCACGATGGATGCCGTACACATCGGCGCACTGTACATTGCCGACGGCTGGCCCGAGCACCTGTATTGGGAAACCGAGCAGGGCCGTTGGGCACTGCGCCTGGTGGATATGCTGCGCGGCGGCATCAACCAGCCTGCACTTTCTGCATTGCTGATGCTGTTCCTCTACGCGCTGGCGGGTGTGCTGCTGACGGATTTGTTCGGCGTGCGCAGCCGCACGGCAAAATATCTGATTCCCCTCACGCTGGTCTGTGCGCCCTATGTGGCGGAGATCGAGTTTTTCCACTATTGCAGCGTGTCCTATGCGCTGTCCTTCCTGCTGGCTGTGCTGGCGGTGCAGTCCGCTGTCTGCGGTCTACGCTTTGCCTGGCTGGCGGGCACGGTCTGTATGGCGTTCTCGCTGGGTATGTACCAGGCCAACCTGGGTACGGCGGCAGGATTGTGCGTCATGCTGCTGATTCTGGCGGTTCTGCGCCGCCCCGGCGCGTGGAAAGCCACCGGCCTGACCGCTCTGCGCATGGTGCTGATGGGCGGCAGCGGCGCGGTGCTGTATATGCTGATTTTAAAGGTGTTCCTGCGGCTGTACGATGTGGGCCTGTCCGGTGTGAACGGCATCAACGCTGTGGGGCTGGACACGCTGCGCAGTCTGCCGCTGGGCCTGAAAAACGCCTACTTTGATTTTTACGCCTACTTCTTCACCCACGGCATTGCCCAAAACCACTAAGGGCAGATCGCAGGCTACCTGCTGCTGTTTGTGCTGGCGGCACTGGCCGGGCTGCGGTGGCTCGTCGTGCTGCACGACCGCAAGGCCGCCGCTGCGGCGGTGGTACTGGTGGCCCTGCTGCCCGCCGCAGCCAATGTGACCGATGTTATCAACACCGGGGCCACTGTGGCGCTGCGGATGGCGGGCTCGCTGGCCATCGTGGTGCCGTTTGCCATCGCCGTGATCGACGCGGCTCCTGCGTTGACGGAACGGGCGTTCTCTTGGGGGATGGCGCTTTGCACGGCGTTCTGTGCGGTGCTGCTGCGTGGGTTTGCCGTGCAGGTCAACAACGACGCGGCGGTCATGCTGAAACAAAAGACCACAGTTGTGAACCTCGCCAACCGCCTGTGTACCCGGCTGGAAGAAAACGCCGACTACCAGAACGGCACCGAGGTCGTGATCCTGGGCGAGCCGAAGCGCGGCGCGTACCCGGAGGAATCCCCGCTCAAGCCTATGGCCGGGGAATTGGCGCAGTTCGGCCCGCTCTCCTACGATCCGACGTTCAATGCCCACGGCTGGTATGTGCTGGTGTGGGACGAGCTGGGCGTCCAGCTCAACGAATGCGCGGACGAGACTGTCCGTGCCATCAGCAATTCCGATGCGTTCAAGGCCATGCCCAACTACCCGGCAGATGGCTGTATCCAGACCATCGACGGCGTTGTCACGCTGAAGGTGGCAGATTTTCCGTTTTGAGAGCTGATAATCATGCGTGATATGACCAAGGGTGCCCCGCTGGGGCACCTCTTTCTGTATGCGGTGCCGCTGCTGCTGGGAAATTGGCTGCAGCTGGCGTACAATGCGGTGGATTCCATCATTGCGGGGCGGTTCATCGGACAGGATGCGCTGGCCGCCGAGGGTGTGGCCGGACCGGTCATGAACCTTGTGATCCTGGCCATCAGCGGCCTGTGCATCGGCGCGGGCGTGCTGATGAGTGAGGCGTTCGGCGCGGGGGAGACAGCGCGCCTCAAGGAAACGCTGGCCACAACGCTGCTGTTCGGCGCCCTGCTCTGCTGCGGTGCGGCTGCGGTGGGCTGTCTGCTGACGCCGTGGATACTGCGGGCAACGGCCGTGCCGTTATCGATTTTTGAGATCACGGGTGTCTACCTGCGCATCACGTTCCTGGGCGCGCCGTTCACCTTCTTCTACAACGCGCTCGCGGCGGGGCTGAAAAGTGTGGGCGACAGCAAAACGCCGCTGAAATTCCTTGCCTTCTCGGCAGTGCTGAATGCCGTGCTGGATTTCGTCCTGATCGGCGGGCTGGGCTTCGGCATCGTGTGCAGTGCGGTCACGACTGTGGCGGCTGAGGCTGCCAGCGCCGTGATGGCCGCTGTTTACATGGCCTGCCGCGTGCCGGAGCTTTGCCCCGAGCGCGGTCAGTGGCGCATCCGCCGCGCACTGCTCGGCCCGATCCTGCGCTATGGCTCGGTGACGGCCCTGCAGCAGGCGGTGCAGCCGATCTGCAAGGTGCTGATCCAAGGGCAGGTCAACGCGCTGGGCGTTGGCTCCATTGCGGCATTCAACGCGGTGACGCGGGTGGATGATTTCGCCTTCACGCCGGAGCAGAGCATCGCCACGGCCATCACGACCTACATTGCGCAGAACCGCGGCGCAAGGCAGCCTGAACGCATCCGCCGCGGCTTTGCGGTGGGGCTGCGGCTTGAGCTGGGCTACTGGCTGCTGGTGGGCTGCGTGACGCTGACGCTGCGCCGGCCGATCCTCTCGCTGTTTGTGGCGGGGGAGGGCGCGGACGAGGTCATTGCGCTGGGCAGCCGCTACCTTGGGTATATGGCGCTGCTCTACGCGCTGCCCGCCCTGACGAACAGCCTGCAGGGCTTTTACCGCGGCATGGGTAAGATGACGACCACCCTGATCGGCACCTGCCTGCAGGCGGGTCTACGGGCCGCTGCGGCCGCTGTGCTGGCCCCGCGCGTGGGGCTGACGGGCATCGCGTTTGCCTGCGCCTTCGGCTGGTGCGTCATGCTGGCGTTTGAGGTGCCGTACTATTTTTGGACGTGTAAAAAGCAAAATTTGAAAAAAGCTTCTCCCATGGGAGAAGCTGTCCGCGAAGCGGACTGATGAGGGGCGGCGCTGCTGGTATTGTCCATTTGCCGGGCAGACGCGCCCCTCATCTGGCCTCGCGGGCTCGGCCGCCTTCCCCCAATGGGGGAAGGCTTTTTTGTGTAAAATTTCCCCAATATCTGCTGCGGCTGATTGTAATTTCTTCGACAAAATGCTATACTAATAATAGCTATCCCTGCATAAAATCTACCCGGAGAGAGGTAAACCGCCGTGCCAGAAGAACGCAAAGTCTACCGCAGCCCCGCCCGCGCTGCCACCAAGGCCAGACCGGCCCAAACGGCGGCACCGCGCCCGCCGCAGCCGCCCCAAAAACCAAAGCGCCGCAGTGCAAAACGCCGCCGCAGCCGTATTGTGCTGGGGCTGTGTCTGCTCTGTCTGGCGGTCGTGCTGGTGGTGTCCGTTGTGATGGTGCGCTGCACGGCGGAGCCCGGCGGCCCGGCCGAGGCTGACTTCGGCACGCCTGCCGCCGCATGGCAGAAAAACGAACTGGGCTACTACTTCAACGCCAGCGGCGGGGCGATCCCGGCGGCGGTGCTGAAGGGTATGGATGTCTCCAAATTTCAGGGAGAGGTCAACTGGGAGACCGCCAAGGCGGCCGGTATCGACTTTGCGATCATCCGCTGCGGCTTCGGCGGTGAGTGGGACGGCGCCGAGGAAAACTGGGCGCAGGATGACCCGCAGTGGCGGCGCAATGCCGATGAATGTACCCGGCTGGGCATCCCGTTCGGCACCTATCTCTACTCCTACGCAACGACGGTGGAGGAGGCCCGCAGCGAGGCCGACCATGTGGCGCGGCTGCTGGGCCTGACCGCGCCCCCGCAGGAGGGGCTGGACGACTACACCGCCAGCCCGTACCGGCTGAGCTACCCCGTCTACTATGATCTGGAGGACAAATACATCAGCGGCGTTTTCCCGTCCGAGATGGCCGAGATCACCAAGGCGTTCTTCGACCGCCTGCAGGAGCATGGCTACACCGGCGAGCAGGGCGTCTATGCCTCGCTGAACTGGGTGCGCGCGCGGTTCAGCGACCCCGGGTTTGACCCGTGGCGCGACAACCTCTGGATCGCCCGCTTCTCTGACGAGCTGGGCTATGCCGGCACCTACGACATGTGGCAGTCCACCTACAGCGCCCCCGGCGCGGACTACGGCGTGCAGAGCGAGACGGTGGACCTTGATTTCGTCATGCGGCCGTTTACTTTTACCGGCGTGAGCGCCTGCAACGGCAAGACTGCCGCGCCGGTGCTGCAGAACGATACCCGCACCGATGAGCTGCACATGGACGGCAAGGACGCCTACGCCACCCTTGAGACGAACGAGCCTGACGAGGAGGCGGGCGGCCGCAGGGTCTACTGGACAACAAGCGATAAGAGCGTTGCCACGGTGGACAAAAACGGCACGGTCCGCGCCCGCACCGACAGCGGCGAGTGTACGATCACGGCCACGCTGGCCGACGGCACCGAGAGCCGCACCTGCCTTGTGCGGGTGGGGGACATCACGGTTCCAATCTTTGCCACGGCGGGGCTGCGGGGGGACCGCACCACGCTGGCGGACGCCGCCGCGCTGAAGGCCTCCACCCCGGATTCGATCCTGCTGGACGCGGGCGATGCCCTGCACGGCACCCAGAGCGCCAGCCTGACCGGCGGCATGGATATGCTGTCGGCCTTCTCGGCGGCCGGGTATGACCTGCAGGCAATGGCGCTGAACGATTTTGCCTACGGCACGACCCGCCTTGTCAGCGATGCCAACATGGGCAGCGGCCCCTCGCTTGCCTCCAACCTGCTGAACAACGAGGCCACCGCCGTATTTTACCGCTCCACCAGCTGGAACCGCAACCGCGTTACGAACGGCATGTACACGATCGTGGAGCGCGCGGGGTACAAGATCGGCTTCTTTGCGCTGAACGACCCGGCGCAGGCTGCCGGGATCTCGGCCGCCAACGGCGAGTTTATCACGGCCCGCGACTGGACCGATACCGCCAACGAGCAGATCGCGGCGCTGCAGAACGCCGGGTGTGATGCCATTATTGCCATTGCGGCCACCGCGCCCGGGGGCGACTGGCAGAAGGCGCTGCTGAACAGCGGCGTGACCGCCATCATTGACGGCACCGCCGCCGAAAACGGCACGAATGTGCTGGGGGCGGCGCAGGGGCTTGGCGGCATAGCCCGGCTGGATCTGGTGTTCACCCAAGGCGGCGGCTGCCGCGCTGTGCCGCAGAGCGCGGTGACGGCCGAGGCGATGGAGAGCAGCCGCAGCACCTGGCTTGAGATGGCTGCAGCGCAGGCCCAGACCGATACCGCCGCCGATACCGCCGACCCCGGCAAGGATACCGCCGCTGCGGGCGGCAAGGACACCGCTGCCCCCACCGAGACGGCGGACGCAGCCCGGCAGGCCGGTGCAGATGCCTATGTCTACGCGGCGGCCAAGATTGCCGCGCTGGATGCCGATGACCAGAGCATCCTCTACACGCCGCTTTTCACCTACGCGGAAAACCCGGACGCGAGCCGGACGATCAGCTTCGGCAACTATCTGGCGGCGCTCTACGCCGAGGCTGTGGCCAACGATACAGCCAGCGGTCTGCCGGAGGGGGCTGCGGTCGAGGCTCTCGCAGGCGGTGTGACCGAGCCGGAGTACGGCGAGATCACCCGCGGCGATCTGATGGCAGCGCTGCCCGCCACGGCGCGCATCCAGTTTGTCAGCATCCCCGCCGATGCCGCCAAGACACTGGCGGACAGCGGCAGCGTGAGCCGCGTCTACCAGAGCAGCCTGACCGAGTACACGCCGGCAGGGGACACCGCCTACATCGTTACCGACACGGCCACGCTGGCAGCGTTGAACGCGGACTACACCGTCCTGCGGGATTACGGCGATGTATTCTGGGCGGTGCGGATGAACATCAACGATTTGACAAACAATTTTACCGAGAACTTTACCCTGCCCGAGGCCCCGCAGTACGGCGTGGGGCGCAAAAGTTAAATGTAGGGCGGCCTGTCCTCAGGCCGCCGTACCTCGCCTTTGGCACGACTTGGCACTTTAGCTGTAGGGGGCGGCGTCCTCGACGCCCCGCGGTCTTGCCTGCAGGTTCTTGGCTGACACCACCGGCCAAAGCCCCTCCGGCCTTTGCTTCGCTCGGCCACCTCCCCGCTATGCGAGGAGGCTTTCACGCAGGCGAAGCCCGTGTAAAAGGCTCCCCATTCTGGGGAGCTGGCCGAGCTTGCGAGGCCTGAGGGGCTTTGCGCACCGCACGATCACTACCCATCCTCCCTGCAAGCATCTCTCTTCTTTCTACTCTCTTCACTGAAAAGGGGGACCCACATGAAACTCACATTCTTAGGTGCTGACCGTGAGGTCACCGGCAGCTGCACCCAGCTGGAGGCAGCGGGCCACCGCATCCTGATCGATTGCGGCATGGAGCAGGGCCGCGATGTCTACGAAAATACCGAGCTGCCGTATGCCCCCGGCACCTATGAGGCACTGCTGCTGACCCATGCCCATATCGACCACTCGGGCCGGATCCCGTATCTGTACAAAAATGGCTACCGCGGCCCCATCTACACGACCGAGGCCACCCGCGACCTCTGTGGCATCATGCTCGAGGACTCCGCCCACATCCAGGAGCAGGAGGCCGAGTGGAAAAACCGCAAGGCGATGCGCAGCGGTGCCGAGATGATCGAGCCGGACTACACGGTCGAGGATGCCCAAAACGTCATGAAGCAGTTCGTGCCCTGCCCCTATGAGGCATGGCAGACCCTGTTTGACGGCCCTGCCGGCCGTATGGAGGTGCGCTTTACCGATGTGGGCCACCTGCTGGGCAGCGCATCGATCTCGCTGCGCATTACAGAAGCGGGCCGCGCGCCGGAAATCATCGTGTTTTCCGGCGATATCGGCAACCAGCACCAGCCGCTCATCCGTGACCCGGCCAACCCCGGCCATGCCGACTATCTGGTCATGGAGTCCACCTACGGCGACCGCAGCCACGGGCCAAAGCCGGACTACCTCGGCGAGCTGAGCGGTATACTGCAGTCCACCTTTGACAAGGGCGGCAATGTGGTCATCCCCAGCTTTGCGGTCGGACGCACGCAGGAGCTGCTCTATTTCATCCGCCAGATCAAGGCCGAGGGCCGCATCAAGGGCCACGGCAATTTCCCGGTTTTTGTGGACAGCCCGCTTGCCAGCAAGTCCACCACGATCTTCCGCGAAAATTTTGCCGAGTGCTATGACGAGGAGGCACTTGCACTGGTGCAGAGCGGTGAAAACCCGCTGCAGTTCCCCGGCCTGTATATCAGCGAGACGAAGGAGCAGTCGATGGCCATCAACGGCGATGAAACGCCCAAGGTCATCATCTCGGCGGCCGGCATGTGCGATGCGGGCCGCATCCGCCATCATCTGAAGTACAACCTCTGGCGGCCGGAGTGCACGGTGCTGTTTGTGGGCTACCAAAGCCCCGGCACGCTGGGCAACGCGCTGGTCAACGGTGCGCAGGAGGTAAAGCTTTTCGGCGAGCCGGTACAGGTACGGGCGCGCATCGCCCAGTTGGGCGGGCTTTCGGGCCATGCGGACAAGGACGGGCTGGAGGAATGGCTCCGCGCCTTTGACGAAAAGCCGCGCTTTATCTTTGTCAACCACGGTGAGGACGCTGTGGCCGAGCATTGGGCGGACCATCTCAAGAGCGAGGGCTATGAGGCCGAGGCCCCCTACAACGGCTCGATCTGGATCGCGGCTGAGGGGCGGGTCGCCTGCGCTGAGGTCGGCAACACCCGGAAGATCATCAAGACGAAATCCGCCGAGACCGTGCGCACCAGCGCGGCCTACGACCGACTTTACAATATGGGCCAGCGCCTGCTGGAGGTCATCCGCCACAATCAGGGCGGTGCCAACAAGGACCTTGCAAAATTTGCGGGCCAGATCGCGGCGCTGTGCGATAAGTGGGACAGATGATCGCCATGCTGCAGAAAAAATGGAAAAACCTGCCCGCCGCCCTGCGCACGGTGCTCACCCTGCTGGCCGTGCTGGCGCTGGCGGCACTGCTGACGACTGTGCGCCACAATGCAAGCGCCTACCGCACCGGCGTGTGGGACACCGGCTCGCAGACGCTGATCTACGGCCGTATGCACCAGATGGAGCAGGGCCAGCGTGCGCCCGGCGGCTTTCTGGGCGTGTATACCGAGGATTGGAGCGATGACCAGAACCGCAGCTGGTTCCGGGAGGATACCCCCGCCGATGCGGCGCAGTTCCGCCCCTACACCCACCAGTCCGGCCTGCAGGGCTGGGCGCTGGGCGGGCTGAACCGGCTGCTGCGCGTATTCCTGCCGGAGGGCACCGCCCGGGAGACTGCGCTCTACTGGGTGAACAGCACCCTGTTCTACGCTGTGCAGCTACTGACGGCACTGGCCGTCTGGCAGGAGCTTGGCGTGCTGCCGGCCGCGTTCTGGATGGCAGCCATACTGCTGGCCCCATGGCTGCAGCGCGGCATGAAGGACCTGTACTGGGTGCCATGGATCTGGCAGCTGCCGCTGCTGGCCGTGCTGCTGCTCTGCCGCTGCACCTGCGCCCGGGGCCGCACCCCGCGCTGGTGCTGGCCGCTGGTCAGCCTTGCCGTGCTGGTGCGCTGCATGTGCGGGTTTGAGTTTATCACGACCTTCCTGATCCTGTGCGAGATACCGCTCTGCTACGCTGCGGCAAAGGCATACTGTGCGGAAAAGACCCCGCAGCGGGCCTGCCGCTGGCTGGGCCGTGCCGTGGGTGCGGGCGCGGCTGCACTGACCGGTGCGGCAGCGGCGCTGGCGCTCTGGTTCGGGCAGGAGTGCCTCTGCTTCGGCAGCACGGCGGCGGCCTGGCAGAATATGGCCGAGGCCATCACCGACCGCATCAGCCTGACGGACGATGCGGTGCGGGCAGTCACGATCGGGCAGGTGCTGGCGCAGTATTTTGTGCTGGATACCGAGCCGGTGCTTCAGCTGGGGCCGGCTGCCGTCACGGCGGGGCAGCTGCTCCTTTTCGGGCTGGCGGTCGGCGCGGTCAGCGTGGTGATCGCGCTGCGGCGCGGCGTGGCGGCGCAGCTTGTGCCGCTGGGCGTTGTATGGCTGCTCAGCCTTGCGGCCCCGGCCTCGTGGATGGTGCTTTCCAAGGCCCACGCCGCCATACATACCCATCTTGTGCCGATGCTGTGGCACTTTGCCTTTGTGCCGGTCAGCTGTATGCTGCTGCCGGCGCTGGCTGCACTGCTTATCCGGGGGAGGAAAAAAGATCTTGTGGCATCCCATTAAACATTACAGGACCATCCACCACCATAAAATGCTGGTGATGAAGAACTGCTTCCGCTGCGGGCTGTACTGGCAGGGCCTGACTCATGATTTAAGCAAGCTGGCCCCGGTCGAGTTCTGGGCGGGGGCCAAATACTGGCAGGGTACCTGCAGCCCCAACAACGCCCAACGCCAGACTGAGGGCTACAGCGCCGCATGGCTGCACCACAAGGGCCGCAATAAGCACCATCTGGAATATTGGATCGACTACGCCCCAAACGGTGACCATGCCATGGCCGGTATGCGTATGCCGGAACGGTATGTGGCCGAGATGGTCTGCGACCGTATCGCCGCCAGCAAAAACTACAAGGGCGCAAGCTATACCGATGCCGCCGCATGGGAGTATTACGACCGCAGCAAGGATCACTACATCCTGCACCCCGAGACCCGCCGCCAGTTGGAGACCTGCCTGCTGATCCTGCGCGATGAGGGCGAGGATGCCTGCTTCCGGTATATCCGCACCGAGCTGCTCGGCAAAAAAGCAAAAAAAGCATAAGAAAAAGACCCCTGCAGCGTCAGGTGCTGCGGGGGTCGGTGTTTTATGTGGGTTGAGTTCCGTCATTCCCGGCGGAAACATCTGCATTGGAGGTGCTCTCCGGGGGCGTGGGTGTCGGCTCCGCGGTCGGCTCGGGCGTGGGGGCGGCGGTCGGTTCAGGCGTGGGGGGCGGTGTCGGCTCTGCAGTCGGTTCGGGTGTGGGACTCGGCGTGGCAGTCGGCTCAGGTGTCGCGGTCACCTCAGGCTCCGGGGTGGCGGTGGCCTCGGCCTCGCTGCTGGCCGGTGCCTCGGTCGCCTCGGGC
>OLZF01001776.1_pt1 | contig 13506 bp, 8 predicted proteins | sample 1674391 | NCBI WGS metagenome assembly OLZF01 (sample SAMEA103958166, study PRJEB25191) | human gut metagenome | biome: human-associated habitat [ENVO:00009003]; feature: intestine environment [ENVO:2100002]; material: feces | place: Germany | collected 2013/2015
GAGTCAGTTAAATGATGAAAGAAAAACATATTATATTAATTTATAAATATGAGAAAAAGCAGGTGTATCTCACGACATACCTGCTTCAACACTTTATTTAAAAACTCAATGAACCAAAAGTTCAAAGATGATTATCTTAATTATCAAATGGGTCAGAAATAGCTTCTTTAAACACTTTAATAACATTTGAAGGATCAGACGTATCAGTCATTGTTATGACAGAAGGATTCTTTTCATCATCTGCTGATAAATTAAATGTCACTCCCGTTGTTCCTTTAGAGAACGGGTAAATCATAAGATTCCACCCCAGTTGTTGGTAGAAATCTATTCCAACCTGATTACCACTCAAAGCAAAAACAATTTTGACTTGATTATCCCCCAATGTTGTTACATTAAAGAATAAATAGCCATCATTAAATCCTTCACACATCCAATAGAACGCCATTTGAGAACTTGAATAGGGGGTAAGAAATGCCATATTCAAATTTATACCATTAGGATCCAAAGCCTGCCTCTTAACGGCTGCCCAATAAAGTTGTCCCAATTCACCCATATTTTTATATGAGAAGAACCATTCGCCATTAATGAGGAAATAAGCCAAGGGGAATTTAGGTGTCAAGACAACTTCTCCTGATACAAGCTGTCCGTCATCTCCTACATCTTCAAATTCCAAGGTCTCTATTTTTTTTCCATTCAATTCCAGTGCCGTCATAAATCTTAATCCTGTAGGAGTCATTATATATGGAACTGTTACATTCTTATCTTCTCCATTTTCCTGATATGTAACAATGAAAGTCCGATAAGATTGTTTCACTGAAGCAGTAAAATCTCCATCAGTATAGGTGAACTGGGCGAGTCTTGATATCTTTCCATCCATTTCAATAATACTGTTCAGGTAGTCCTCCCAGCTTTCATTGAATGGAGTCATAATAATTTTATTTCCTGTTTTTTTCCCCTTCAGCACCACTTTTTCGGCAGTTGCTTCCATTATAGTGAATTCATAATCACCTTCCATTCCTTTTCCAGCCGTACCTATCCCCAGGTCATTTTTAGGGTCAGAGAATATATGGAAAATTTCATTATAAGTATCAAAACTCAATGTGGGGCCTGCTTGCTCTTTCATTCTGTAAGTACTTGTAGCTTTGGATGTAGCATCACCTGTAATGTCTGCAGATACCGTCACCTTACCATCTTCACCGAAGAAAGCCAATACATTATAACCACCATAGATTTGTCCACTTGCCGGATAATATTCCATCAACCAACCGTTCTGAGCTCCAACCAATACAGCCTTGTCCGCTGCCAATCTCTCTTCTATTCTGGTTGCTGCGTTTTCACCAAAAATATCTTCCGCTTCCGGCGAACATGCTACAAAAAGAAAAGAAAAGGTCAAGAAAAAGAGATAAATATATTTTTTCATATTCTATTTTCAATATTAAAGGGTTCCTAAATCCAGATCACCAATATTTTCTTCACGCTCTTGGACAATGTTATGCAGCATATCTATATCAATTCCCCAAGATTCCGCCAGATATTCTTTCACCATCTCAAATTTCTGAAGGATGATAGCAGCACCTGCCTCGCCGGCTTCATTCAAGATATTTTGCCATTGTGCTTTGGTGTAAGTCACATAAATAGCTATTGTCTCTACAAAATCTTCCTGAGTTTCCGTACTGGCATAGTTGGAGACAAAGCCCATTTGTCTGGCCTCTTGGTCCGTAATATTCATCCAGCCCGGTCCGGTATACTTACCAGCGGATATTGTATTGAAATCCGTAGAATAATTTTTTGTCTGGTGCAAGATATGTGCAAATTCATGGTGCATAGTTTTGAAATACCACTCATTTAGTATTTCAGCATCCGGATTTTCCGGATTCAGACCGTTAACATTGAAGAGCGTGATCTTCAAACCACCTTCTGCTGTTCCCAATACCATGGATCCACCCGACTTCTCATATTCCGGTGAACCGACAAAATGCAATACTTTAGGACAGTAAGTCGCTACGAATTCTTGACCTACCAGCTCTTCATAAGCTTCAATCCACAAATATTTCACTAATTTGGCCAATGCCACCGATTTATCATAAGCAGCCGGTGTCACATTGTACTTCATATCTGATTCTATGTCCTCAAATCTGTACTTCAGATCAATATTGTATGGTTCGGTATAGTTATTCAAAATCCATGTTTCAAAAGCATTGCGTTCCGGAGAAGACGTATCAAAAATGCTTTTGGAATCCAAGTCTTCTTCACTGCAAGACACTGCGGCCAATGCTAAAGCTAATAATATAAATACTTTTATCTTTTTCATACTCTTATTTTTTATTAGTTTCTGGGATTAGCGTCCAAACCTGCATTAATTACGTCCTGAGGTAATTGGAATGCTCTTCTGAGGTCATTTTTAGTCAGTATATCAGGACTTAGCCCCTCTCTATTATGTGAAATCTCAATACCGTAACGTTTGATGTCATACCAACGCAGACCTTCATGAATCGTTTCTATTCTACGGAGATGAAGAATACAATGGATCAGGTTCTCTTGTTTCTCATCAACAAATTGAATAATCGGATTCAGCTCTTTTTTTACAGTACGCTGTGCAGCGCTTTCTATAGGAATCGGTGTGTATTCTATATTTTTATAAAAAGTATTGATATCATCCTCTGTAACGACAGGGGCTTTACCTACATAACAAACTGAAGTCAGCCAATCATTGATATCCGACACTGCCTTCCCATACTCAGGTTGTGCTTTCATGATGTATGCTTCGGCACGGCAAAGCAAAGTCTCATTGGTTGTAAAGGGTACTATGACCGCATGACGATAACCGATTCCATTTACCTTGTCTGTATATTCGAAATACATAGCTAATTTAGGGAAAGGCATTTTCTCCTGCGGGTTCCAAATTGTATTTGCAGCCACTAGGTTTGCAGCAGTGCCCCAAATGCCATCAGCACGAAGATTTTCATTATCACAAATTTCCTTGGCTTGCCCATAACGTTGTGACATACTATAAGGCCCATAAATGTAAGGCCATGAACTATTTATTGGAGTAATCAGCAAGTTGGCGGGAGACTTTGCCGCGATAAATGCGTCTCCTACATTCGTAGGATTAGATAATGTGCCAAAGTCGGCATCATAAGTACGTAACACTTTAGAAGGTACAGTTCCCAATACCACACTTGCATATTCTATTACCTTTTCGTAGTTTGATTTATCTGCTTGTAAATAATACAGATAGAAGCGAGCTGCGAATGCATGTGCAGCCTTTCTGTTGAAGTGATATTTGGGTACGGAATACAGATTGTCATTGATTAGTGGAAGTCCCTCTTCGATATCTGCAGCTATTTTAGAATAAGTTTCTGCCAATGTACCTCTTACATAGTGAGGAGCAACTTCTGCTTCAGGTGTAATTGAATAAGGAATACCCAATTTATTGCCTGCTGTTTCATAGTTGTATGCTTCGCAAAAAGTAGTAACCAACACAAAGTGGCCATAAGCACGGCAGATCAAAGCTTCGCCTCTCTGGGCAGACAAAGTGCTTGGATTCCCCATTTGTTCAATAGCCTGTAGGGCATGATTAGCCGAAGCGATTGCCATGTAGCATGCATCCCAGATTCCTTGAGGAGCATCTCCATCCGTATCGGTAACAATGTCTTGCCACAAATATGCATCTTCTTGTGACTGGCTTTCGACAGAATATAAAGAACCGTTATCCATAGCATTATCTGATGCCATTTCAGCCATCATGATCGGGTAAGCAGTAGGATAGGCTGAAACCAGCAAAGAAGTGATTTTAGCTTCGGTATCTATTTCTGCTCTGTTATCCGGCATAGTGTCCAGAAAGTCACTACATGATGAGAGCATAAAAGCAGCCGTTATAGCTGAATATAGTATATTTATCTTTTTCATGTTTCTAAGATTTTAATATTTAAATTCCCATTCTTAATGTTAATGTAAACTGCTTGGGTACCGGAGCCGCAACACCACCTGTATTGAAGAATTCCGGATCTTGTCCGTTCAGTTTGTCATCAGAATAAATCAGGAAAAGATTGGTTGCCTGCAATTTTAAAGACAGGTCACTCAACTTCAAATGACTGATCCATGATTTCGGGAAATCATAAGACAATGATATTTCTTTCATTCTAATGAAGTCTCCCTTAGCTATACGGGCAGTAGAATAGTTGTATGCATTATACGCACGACTCAAATATTGATCTTGCTGATTCATGCGTCTATCTGCAATGACAGGGACATTAGTTCTGTTTTCATCACCTGTAACAGTCCAGCGATTTTTAAATTCTTTAGGCATAGCGTCCAAATCAGAATATTTATTGCTGAAAACAGGATCCAGACGTACTACATTGCCAAAAGAGTAAGTAATAAAGGCATTCAACTTGAAGCCTTTATAACTAAACACATTACCAAAACTTCCTGTAATAGTAGGATCTGTAGGACCTTCATAAACTAGATGATCTTTATTATTACGTTCTTGGAAGTTGATATCACTTGTAGTCAATACACCTTTCTCATTGATGAAAGTCGGTACACCATCTTCATTCAATCCCTTGAAGTCCATAGAGAACAGTGAACGTACCGGATAACCTTGCTGTGCAAATCCTGATCCTGAAATCATGTCAATCACACGTGAGTTTGAGTATAACTCCGTAACTGTGTTCTTTGCATGAGAGATTATAAAATCGGTATTCCACTTGAAATCCTTAGTCGCAATGTTGCGGGTAGAAAGGGTGAATTCGACACCATGCGAACGCATACTTGCGACATTTGCATATTTGGCAATCTGCCCTCCTACACCCATTGTGTTGATAATACCGATCAGATCATAGTTATTGCGTCTATACCAGTCAAACACCAAGTTAATGCGATTATTAATAAAACCGATATCTGCACCAAGGTTTATTTCGTGTTTCTTTTCGTAGGTGAGCTCACTGTTTTCCAAATCGTATATTTCCAGACCTGACTCAGATACACTGGCAAATGGTCGATAAGGATTATATGACTGGATTACCACACGTGAATTGGTAACATTAGCCGGACCACGGTCAGCTGTTAAAGAGTAGGACGCTCTTAGTGTCAAGTTGGATAAGGTAGGGGTAAGATCTTCAAAGAAAGCTTCCTCATGCATGTTCCATGCACCCGAAACGTTCCATGTAGGTAACCAGCGTGAAGAACGGCTCTTACCTAATTTATTAGAACCTTCATAACGCACTGTACCGTTTACAGTATATCGACCTTTGTATGAGTAAGTACCAGTTGCAAAGAAGGCTACTTCACGAGAACGGGTCTCTTCAACTGTATAGTACTGAGAGTTTTCTTCTTTTCCTTGTTTGAAGAACAAATATTCATAAGAAGGCAACATACCCATATCATATTGCATACCTACACCATTGAACCAAGTCTTGCTTCTATCAGTTGCAGTCAACTGCATACCACCAAAGAGGTTGATTACATGATCTTCTGCAAAAACATCATTATAGCTGATAGTGCCACGGAAGTCATAACTGTTCATTCCATACTTGGTTTCACGATAGAAACCACCAACTGGCAATACAGACAGAGGTAATGAATTGGCAACATCTGGGTCTGTATACAACCATGGGTTAGCATCTCTCATGGTAGCATCATCCATGGCGCGATAAGCCCATGCCTGATTTGAATAATCGGTAATACTGTGAGATTGCGTTGTAGAAGAATGTTTATAAGCACCCAGAGCTGACAATTCCACTTTTTTGAATGGCTTCCATTTCAATTCACCTTGAAATTTTAAATCTACTACATTCAAGTCCATGTTATTATTATCCAATTCATGAAGAATGTTGAATGGAGCATAGTTACGAACATAGTATTCATTTGGATCAAGAGCGCGTGAAGTGTTCAATGCATAAGAATACGGATTGATATCAAAGTCACGTCTAACCTCACCACTTACTACGTCTATGCTGGAACTTAATGTTCCGGGAGCCTTTTGTTTACGATAAGAAGTGCTTCCAATTAAGTTCAAAGAAACTTGTTGCGAAATATTATATAAAGCATTGATATTGGCAGTATAGCGCTGAACAGAGCTTTGCTTGGTCCATCCCGGATCGCTCATCGCACTAAGAGAGGTGTAATACGAAGCTTTCTCAGTACCACTGGACATGCTGATAGCATGATTCTGCGAGATGCTATTATTAAATAGGATATCAAACCAATCAGTATTTCTGTATTCAGCCTGCTGTAGGTAACCATTTATTGCCTCTGGTGTATTAGCCAAACCAAATTTACCGTTAGAGTAATCATTGATAAGGTGATACATCTTACCGTATACACCACTATCAGAAGCACGATACACGTCAGAAAAGTTTAGATAGCCATTACTGGCCATTGTTTTGTACACGTCCATTTGTTCCTGAGAATCCATGATATTGAAGTTTCTATAGTTAGGCTTCATACGCATTGTGAATTCTCCTGTATAACTGATTTTGTTACTACCAGCTTTACCTTTCTTAGTCGTTACAACAATCACACCCGCCATAGCGCGTGCTCCATAAATAGAAGTAGCAGAACCATCCTTCAAGATTTGGAAACTTTCAATATCATCTGCATTTAATCCAGCTATAGCGGAACTGATCAATGTAACAGCATCTCCTGAAGACAAATCGTCAGCACCTACTTCCGTCACGTCTTCCATGATGACACCATCTACCACCCATAATGGCTTCGAACTACCATAGATAGAAGTAGCACCACGCACGCGAATTTTAGGTGCTGTACCAAAAGTACCGGATACGTTCTGTACAGATACACCGGCAGCTCGTCCTTCTAAAGCACGGCTTATTTCTGCCATACCGTCCATTTTCACATTATCTGCAGACAATTTTGTTGCTGCTCCGGTAAATAAGCGCTTATCCATACGTTGCATACCGGTAACAACAACTTCTTGAAGTATTTCGCTATCAGTCTTCATTGTTATCTTCAAATGAGACTTAATGCCTACTTCTTCTTTTTTCATACCAATGTAAGATATCTCCAATGTTTTCGCAGAACTCGGTACTATATATATAACTGATATTAAGATGATTATATTTGTTTATAGAACTCAATGAAAGAAAATAAATATTTACCAAAACATTGATTTTAAGGTGCATAAGAAATGCTAGTGCATATTTGTATCTACCGGAATTATCCTTGATTTGTATTTTAAATATCTAATTATAAGATTATTATCATTATATAACAAGCGAAAATAAACAATAAAACCGATACTATGGGTTCTCACCAATACATAATTGTATAATATATTTTAAATTGTTACCAAAATCAGAACGATATATTTTATATCTAAAATTGATTCTTTTAAATGTCTTGATTTTTATTCAAAAAAGCACTATATTCGATCGGATGCAATGTGAATGCATACAACTAAAAAATAAGAAAAGAATATAGAGATCAAAAACGATAGATCCTTGTTATTGACTACATTCTCATTATCGAAGCTTGTTCGGGAGGTATACTCAATAGTTGCTCATGCTGAATGAATGTAAAAAGATCGCTCGCTTCCCAGTGAACGGTCTTAAAAAAACTTAGCTAAATATAGGTATACAATGATTTATATAAAGAATCGCACTCTTGATTTTTGAAAAAATAAGATAAGCCCCACTCTTTCATTTGGCATAAAACAAATGAAAGAATGGAGCTTATTAATAGGTTAATTCACTAATTCCTTATTTAGCAGCCTCTAAGGACTCTAAATAAGCATCCCCATTTAAGTACAGATATGAAGGATTAGCACAAGGTGAGGCAGCCCCTTCGCTATAATCCGCCATCTTAATATACAAAGAGTTGGCAGGGAAGGTAATACAGCCAGCCTTTTCATCATAAGTTCCCAATGGGTATGTCGCAATATTTGTTGACAGATTTCCATATACAGAACCGATAGAGAACATTCCATATCCCCAGTCCATGCCTAAGTCAACTGGTGATAATGCCGCTCCCTGGTTGGTCACATCAATAGTAAAGAGGTATTTGCCCGGTACCACATCGCTTTCCTCATTAAAAGGATAACCATCGTAGCCACCATACTCATCTACCGTTTCTGTCGCTACACGTGCAAACGGACTGTCAAAGCGGAAACGAACGCTGGTAGCCGTTTCTGCCCGTTCCAGTTTTACAGCCATCGGCATTGAAGGATCAACGCCGAAGAAAGTAGATACAGTACCGTCTAAATAATAACCGGTGCCGATTGATTCCCATTTAATGATACTGAAATTAACAGAAATTTCATTATATCCACTAGTGTATTCACTTACATTATCACCACTCACGGCCAGCTTTAGATTATAAAGAATCCCTGCTGTCGCTGATGGAGTCTCCACAGTCAACGTCGTAGTTGCCTCTCCGGCAGCAAATGATGCTGTAGAAGGGCATATAAATATATTCTCTTCGTTATTCAAGACCTTTATATCCACAGAACCAGCTGCATCAGTTACAGAACGTTTTAGTGTAAGGATAAAAGAAGTAACTCCAGGTTCAACTTCTACCGTTTGGGTATAATTACCTGCAAAACAAATTCCTTGGTTGCCCTCCTCTAATCCTCCCGGAGTATAACTTTCCGCATCCGGATCGCAAGCCACAGCCATCAATGCAATAGCAAACAGGCTAAATATTTTATTGATATATTTCATATTCTATCCTTTTTATAATTAACTTATTCTTCATCAGGTATCGGAGTTGGAGCAGATACCAACGGATTATTTTCCAACAATGGATTGTATTGTACCTCTTTGTTGGGGATACTGTAAATTTGGACCGGATCACCTGCAGCAATGTTAAATACCGCAGTTTTTGGGAATCCGCATCCCAAACGATTAACACCTTTATTCAGGCGCATGATATCGAAATAGGCTAAACCCTCACCCCAGAATTCGATACGTCGCTGATGCCAAACAGCTTCCTGCACAGCTTCACCTGTTGTAGCTGTACATTTATAAGACGGATCACGATAGGTATTTACAAATGAATTGAGAGTGTTCACACCACCGCTTACATCATTGTTCATGGCTTGTGCTTCTGCTTTAATTAGATACATTTCCTCTACACGCATCAAAATCACATCAGTTGCATTGTTATTTGATCCCCATTCGTCATTCATTGGGCCATATTTCACTTGTGTGTAAACCGGAGCACCTTTTTTAGTAATATAAGCCTGTGCTGCTGCCGGCAGATTTACAGATACGCCTGTATCATCCAGAAACCATCCTTTACGTACATCACTTTCAGGAATCTGGTTGTAGAGTTTTGGACTGATTCTGCGCCATCCTCCCACAGAGGCATAGCCATAATTCAGTGACCCCATGTGAGATGGAAAATTACAAATACCAGTAGTACTTACACGGTCTTTATCCGTAATTAAGATACCCCACATCCATGAAGCATCTTCAATATCAATGAAAGTTGGTTTGCTCACCGCTGCGCTACTATATGGAACCGAAGATGTACTGGCAAGTGCAGCTTCTGCATCTTTCAATGCATCTGCATAATTGTGCATAGTCAGGTGAACACGAGCACGTATACCATAAGCAACATCAAGACTAACATAACGCTTGTCGGAACGGGTTTTCTTAGTGTTAGCCAATAACTCAATAGCCTTATTCAAGTCACCCAAAATGAATTCATAGGTTTCTTTTACCGTAGAGCGGGCACAGCCATTTGCAGCTGCCTCTTCTGCATTCTCGGGAGTGATAATGGGTACCCCTGGAGCATCTTCATGTCCTTTATAGTTGAACTGATATAACTGTACCAACGTAAAGTAATCGAATGCACGGATAGCCAATGCTTGTGCCAAATAAAATTGCAGAGTAGGGTCAGACGTTTCATTATCTACAGTGCCAATAACAGCGTTGGCTGTATAAATCTGGTTGTAAAGCGTACCCCAAAATTCGATGGTAGCCGTACTCGTACTTAAGCAATCGCTATAATCGGCTGAATTAGAATACCAATTGTAGCCTGTTATATCAGCTACAAAATCCGTAGTTCTTGAATCAGTAGCTAACATAATAGTAGGATAACCTATATCACTATGTACGTTATCATCTTCGGTATAAATTTTAGCATATTGTGTAAAGTTAGCTGTAATAGCAGTTACACTAGCTTCAATTTTAGAAGGGTCAGCAGCAACCACATCCTCTTTTTGGTCGGCTGTAATAGTAGAACTTAGTGGGGCAGTATCCAAGTCAGTACATCCGACTACTAATGCACCGAATAGAGCAACTTGCGTTATCTTATATATTCTTTTCATATTCTTTCTTTTTTATAAAATTCAATCATTTATCAGAATGTTACTTTCAGGCCACCAGAAATGGTACGTATAGGAGTATAGCGGTCTGTTGAGGCAGTCGTATAGCTCATACGTGGATCAAGTCCTCTGCGGGCAGAGAAAAGAGCCACATTATCAGCTGCACCGTAAACACGCAAGCTTCCAATACCCAAATTTCTCAACCATCTTTTAGGTAGTGTGTAACCTAATGTAATGTTATTGATAGCGAAATAGTCAGAACTTGTTAACCAACGATCTGAACTAGAATTGGTATATTTATCAATTGCATCTATACGCGGTATATCAGAATTCGTGTTTTCGGGTGTCCAGGCATTCAGTATATCTTTGTGCCAGTTATAACCAAGGTCATGTGAGCCACCACCATGCATCAACGCCTGATAACCACTATCATATATCTTGCCACCTAACTGATAAGCACACTGGATAGAAAAATCGAAACCGTAAAAATCCAATGTAGTACCGATACCTCCATAAATAGTGGGAAGAAGATCACCGCTGGCCTGGCGGTTTGTGTTATAAGCAGCCGACCAGTCACTGGTTTTATATTCTGCTCCGTCAGTATCTTTAGCCCAATACTGCGCCTCACCACTTTCATGGTCTACACCTGCATATTTCGTCAAATAGAACTGATATAAAGATTCACCTTCACGATAGATATAAGATCCATTAATCATTTCCCCTTTCAGGTCAGGGTGTAATTCAAGAATCTTATTTTTCATCATAGTTCCGTTCCAATTGATGACCCATTTGAAATTGTTAGTCTGAATCGGAGTGTAATTCAATTCAATTTCAATACCTGAGTTACGTACTGAACCGATGTTCATCGGGAACTGTGTATAACCGTTGGACATAGCTACCGGCTTGTAATACAACATATCTTTCGTCTGGCGATTGAAATATTCGATAGTACCATCAACGCATCCTTTCAAAAGAGCAAAGTCCACACCAACATTGAATGAATTGGATGTTTCCCAAGTGATATCTTTGTTTCCTTTATAGAAGAGTACACCGTCAGAGAATACTCCTTCCGAACCGCTCACTGTAAATTGATCTTGGTAAGGATAATAGTTTGTGTATCCTTTATAAAGAAGGTTATCGTTACCTTGTTGTCCGAAAGAAGCTTTCAATTTCAGCATATTAATCCAGTCAATATGAGAAATGAAGTTCTCTTTAGCCATATCCCATGCAGCACTTACACTCCAAAAGTTACCCCAGCGATTATCCGGATGGAAACGTGAAGAAGCATCACGACGATAAGAAACACTTGCATAGTACTTTTCATCGAAATCATAGCTGGCACGTGTGATGATACCGATAGTAGCATATTCATTGTAGCTGCCGGAACCATTTTTACGGTCGATCACATTTGAGGCAGTCCAGTTCTTATCACTATACATATTGTAGCCCAGAATATAATGAGATTCAGTATTATAATCCATACTCTCATATCCGGCCAAAATATCAATGTGATGCACATCAAATGCTTTTTTATAAGTCAGTAAATATTGTTGGTCAAGAGAATACGTGCGTGATGAATACTGTTGTACAGAACCGTTTTGGGATGCAGACTGGCCATAATACTTGTTACCTACAATATGTAAACGTGTATTATCCACATGCAAACCTAAAGAAGCAGTCAAAGACAGACCATCCAGAATATCTACTTTGGCATACCATTTCCCATTCAGGATATCCATTAAATATTCTTCCGTATCATAAAGGAAACTACTCATTGGATTAGACATACTCATAAAGTTACGAGTGAAGTTTGTACTTTCACCATCACCATAATCATATATCCGATAACCGGTATTAGCGTCATGCATAATCTGACCTTCAGCATTACGAACATACATTGGATAAATGGGGGCAATGAAGTTACCTACAAAAAAGGCATTACCCGATGAAGTGGCTGCATCTGTGTCCTGATCTCCAGGATAGCGACTTTTTACATTTGCATAGCTTAAATTTACACCGAACTTCAGCCATTTCTTAGCTTGATAATCTACGTTTATACGACTAGAAATACGTTCGAAACCAGAGTTCTCAATAATACCGTCATCGGCAAGATAAGCAGCAGAGAAATAATAACTCAATTTGTCAGTACCACCAGATACGCTCAGATTGTATTCTTGACGCATGTTACTTTCAAACATTTCATCTGACCAGTTATCCGGTGTATAATAGTAATCACCATCACTATAACCTAACGTTGCATATGGATTCAGTTTGCCATCCCGACCTATCAGGTTCTGACCATTGGGCACATTGTAAATCTGATATCCTAAACCTGGAATCAAATCGGCATTAGCCTGTTGATAGGCTCTCTCAGCTGTATATTTACTATTATATACATAACCATTATATATGGCAGAGTATGCAGTTTCCATGTAAGTAGCTGCGTTTTGCAATACATCGTAGTTCTTCACTAAACGCGAATTAGCTCCCCAACGTGCATCCAATGATACCAATGTCTCTCCGGTTTTTCCTTTTTTAGTTGTTACCAAGATAACACCATTAGCGCCACGAGCACCATACAAAGCTGCCGCTGCTGCATCTTTCAGTACTGTCATTGACTCAATATCTTGTGAGTTGACGGCAGAAATGTCACCTTCGTACGGAATACCATCTACTACATACAACGGATTATTACTGGCATACATGGAGCCAATACCGCGAATACGTACTGTAGCTTTTTCTCCCGGCTGTCCATTTGTACTTTGTGTCTGTACACCTGATACTGTTCCGGAAAGAGCATTTGATATATTTGAAACCTGGCGTTTCTCCAGAGTTTCGGACTTTATCACAGAAGCTGAACCTGTAAATGCCGATTTCTTAGCCGTACCATAAGCGACCACCATTACTTCATCAAGCATTTCAGAGTCGGACTTCATGAAAACTTTTACAGTCGACTTTATAGCCACCTCCTGCGTCTGCATACCTATGTAAGAGATTTGCAATGTTTTCGCAGAACTTAGTAGATGATATTTTATTGATAATCAATGAGAAATAAATGCCAGAAGAACTTTTCATGAGATAATTACAATTTGTTAAATAGCTAATTACCAGATATATAATAAATAGTTTTGTAGGCATGTATCTACTCAAATGATCCTTTATTTATACATCAATATTCTGTTTATCAAGATATTAATAGGTAATAAGGCTAAGCG
>OLZF01001779.1_pt1 | contig 13481 bp, 11 predicted proteins | sample 1674391 | NCBI WGS metagenome assembly OLZF01 (sample SAMEA103958166, study PRJEB25191) | human gut metagenome | biome: human-associated habitat [ENVO:00009003]; feature: intestine environment [ENVO:2100002]; material: feces | place: Germany | collected 2013/2015
ATGACTCGCCGCATGCAAGCATGCGCTCCTCATGGCCGCTGTCCGGGACTTTCATGGTAAATTACAAAATCAAAGTCTCACCTGTTTCCTTTCCTGACTTTCCTAACGTTTCTTCTCCAAACACATTATCATTCATCAATTTAATAATGCACACAAAATCTTCATCCTCCTGTATTACCTTCTTTAATTCATTTCTCAATTGAATCAGTTTGGATGGCGTCATCTCTCCCCGAAATACGGAATTCTGATAATGGGAGAGATACTTTTTACAGATTTTAAATACCTTTTGAACTCTTTTCTCATTCACATCATAGAACAAAAACGCATAATTATAGTTCAGCTGTTTTTCTTTTCCCTTCACTACATTCCCTCCTTCAGACTGAACGGAACAAATTCTTTCCCCTCAAGAATGAATTTAATAAGTTTATAGCAATCCAACTTCATTGCCGTGCGATATGTAATTTTACGTTTCAGTTTTGGATGCTGGTACACAGACTCCAGGCGGCCTTCAAACGCCTCAATAAAAATTTTTCTGCCCTCTTCATTCAGCAGGCAATAATTCAACTTCTTCTCAAAATGCTTTGCAACCTGTATCTTTCTGTTATTAACAAGATCAAAAATTGTGCGATACACAAGCACAGGCTTAAATACCTCACTCAAATCAAGACTTAGCGAAAACCTTCGTTCTGACGGCTCATGAAGGTAACTGATTCGCTGATCCAGGTGCGTGCGGTAGATCGTGGAAATTGTCTTACCATATAACAATGTATTTCCAAAAGAAATCATAGCATTCATCGGGTTATCCGGCGGACGCTTCACCCGCTTATTCAGGGTAAAATCCTCTGGAAGAAAATACTTAAAGTCAGCATAAAACCGCATCCACACTTCACCTTCCAGCGCCATCAACGAATTGATCGTATCTGCCTGCATGATCCTTGGATTAAACTCGGAACGGATCCAGTCTATCGTCTCTTTCACTTCCTTTTTTTCATGCTTATAATAGTGGTAAAGGACTTCATACAGATTTTCACCGATTCCTTTCACAATTGCTCTTGCAATCTCAGCTCTTTGATTTTGAAATGCTTCTACCTGTTTTACTAATAATCTGCCGCTCAAATATTGATCTTTCGGATAAAAAGTTCCGCTATATCCACCATAATAATTAAAGAAATGAACCACCACATGATTTTGTGATAAAAAATCCAGCAGCTTGGTATTTAAACTAATCTCATTCAGACAATAAATCTCTTTTGTATTTTCAATCGGAATATATACATTCTTTCCATTTTTTCGGAAACAGAGCGAATTATCCTTCCTTGTCAGTTCTCCCATCGAAGAAATATATCTTGTACTTCCCATACAATATCCTCTCGTTCATCATACATTTTTGCATCACACATAACAATACTCATAATACGCACATTTCTTGCACTTTGGTTTAGAAATCGCTTCCGGAACCTGCTCCTGAACAAGCAGCATCTCAATTTCCCTGATATACCTGTCCAATTCCAGTGCCAACTCTGCCGTCAATTCAACAATCACCACTTTTTTATTTTCTTTCTTTTTCTCGATAAACTCAAGACGCCCCTTTCTCTCTATCCCTTTCTCCTTTAGGACCTTAAGATAATAAAGTAACTGCCATTTTGCAGCTTCCGGATCTGCGTCTGACTTTTTCACTTCTGTGAGATATTCATTAGTAAGCTTATCCAGCTTTATATGATCAAGCTCAATTTCCGTATTTTTTCCCTTGAGTTTCTCCTCATGATAAGCTTTTCCTATCTGCACCTGTTCACTGTTGTCCTCCAGATTCAGACGGTTTCCATGCAGATAACACTGACGCTTGCAATGAAAATAGTAATTAATTAAAGTGCCGTTTACTCTCATTTTGCTTCCCACCCTATATAAAATCTACAAATTCTCCGATTTCTCCCTGAATCTTCTTTCTGTTCAGCTTGTTGTTCTCGAAATACTTTTCTCCATTCTCAATATAGACGATATCACCAATCTGTTCATCATAGATCAAGTCGGAATTTTTCTTTATCTGGTAAATAAAATAATTCATGCGGCTCCTGATTTCCGAAAGCAGAACCATTTTTCTGGCATATGCCATACTATTATCCTCTAATAAGCTTTTATACGCTTCCCAGACCTCCTTCCCATCGATATCTTCAATCTCTAACCTTCTTGCCAGATACACAGATATACTCCATTTGTCATCATCAATTAGACGCATCCTTTCTTGTACTTCACGAAATGCAAGCCTTCCAACAGACTGCTCAAAAAAGCCTTCCAGACCTTCCTTCCCTGTAATTTCCATATAATTACTTTTTAAAATCTCTAAAACCCGTCTATAATATTTTTCAAAGTCTTTACTGACCAAAATCTCCCTCAATTCTTCATTTCTCAAAGTGAGTTCCTGATTTAATCGGATATCTTCCCCATAAACTCTTTTCGGATCATCCAACAGGAAAAAATAAACCTTTCCAGATCCAAATCTTCTGCAGGAACGATTGATTCTTCCCATAAATTGCTCTTCACTGTCAAATTTCGCCAGATTCTTATATCCGATATCCATATCGATATCAACGCCCGCCTCTATCACCTGAGTAGCTACAAGAATGATCGGACGTTCTCCCATATGCTTGATCTGATCTAACATTTTCTTTCGTTCCACAATACTGTCATCACCTGACATATAGAGTATCTCCGCATCCAACGATTCCTTCTGCAGCATATGAAAGAAATCCGATGCACTTGCTTTCGTAATAAATTCAACCAGAATTTTCTTATATTTAAGCATACTTGTTTTCACATGGTCGAGTAATATCTCCATCGAAAACTCTTTCTGTAATAATTCATAACTCACCTCTACCCGATTTTTAAACCTGGGATGACCAAAATACCGCTCCCGTTCCTTCAAAAGATAGCAAATACCTTCTGCACTGTCGGTGAGCATTCCCAAATTCGGCAGTGTTGCCGACATAATCAGAACTTTCATATTCAGAAATTCTGCCATCTCCTTCAGAAATGTAATAATCTCTCCCCAGATAATATTCTTATAACTTTGAATCTCATCCAATACAATCACACTTCCAATCAACTGGTGAAATCCAAAAGCCGATTCTTTTGTTTCCCCAAACATCGTATCAAACAAACTCACATGTGTTGTCAATATCACAGGATCATTCAAAAACTGCCGGTCAAGCAACGCTTCCTCATAAAATCTCTCTTCTTCCTCCATATCCTCCGCTTTGTGCGGTTTCCGCTTAATGGGAGTGATTGAATTGATGACTGCAACCCGCTCCATCAATGCTTTCTTATTTTCAAATACCTTTGACAAACTCTCAAGATTTTGCTCTACTAACGTATTGAAAGGATAGACATAGTATATTTTCTTTAAGGAAGGATTCCCCTCGATCAGCCGAAAGCTGAGATTCATGGAAGTATTGCTTTTTCCGCTGCCCGTTGGAGCCTCCAGAAAGAAAATATAATTTTCCCAATTGTTCTTCAACGCTTGTTCTGCTTCCAGGAAAATCTCACTTCTTAAATCATTAATCTCCTTACTTTCCAACAATTCTTCGGCACTTTTGGGATAGCTCCTTCTTTCATATTCCCGGATTTTCCTGGAAACTTCTGTTTCCTCGAATGCCTTCCGAAACTCCTCGATCTCATTTACAGAACCATGCTCCCAAACTTCTATCCCACTCATATATTCCGCAGCCGCATAATAATCGCTGGCCACCAAGACCGAATACAACAGCTTCGTATACAAATAAAACCAAATGCTTTCCTTTTTACTCTGGGATTCCAAACGCTTTTCTATCCATCGATATCTCTTTTCCCGTTTCGGCTCATCTAATCCAAATTCCCCTTCATAAACTGCATACCTTTCTCCCGGAAATTCTTCATACATTCTCCCCAATCTTCCATATAAATAATTTTCCATAAAATCGGAAAACGAGACAAGCTTACTGTGATGTCTGGATATGATATAGGCGTGGCAAAACATAAGCGTCCGAAGCTTCATCCTATCCTCTGTTGTTTTTATATTCTTTATTTTCTTTTCATAATAATCCAGATATACCAATGCTGATACCTCTGAATGGTGACTTCCTACCGGTATAAAACTCCGGTCTTCCGGGGTTTCCATATTCTTCAATACATCTCTTTGATAATAACAATTGATCTTTCCTGCATCATGAAAAACCGGAACATTCTGCCACAGCTCCTCAAATAAACCTACCGCATCCTCTCCTGCCCCCTCTAAATAATAATCCCGAAATTTTTCCATGATAAGCGGTAAACATTTTTCTTTCCCAATTTGCTGAAAATACTTTTCACAGCGTATCGTGTGCTCCGGCAATGTTTCCTGTTTCCGTATCTCACTGCCTTCCTTCGGTACATGCGCCCAATACTTCTCCGGACTTTTGATTATCTGTTCCAATGGAACAAATCGAAACTCTTCTCTCATCTTTTGTATCCCCCTATTTAAAAAGGGAAACCTAAAACTTCCTGCTTTAAGTCTCCCTTTTATACTTTCCCGTTAAACGGACATGGCTGCTGACGCAGACATCATCATTCATGAAAGTCGATTGCTGCGCACTTCGTGCTCTCGCAATCTACGCCAGTATTCGTAATCCGGGCTATTGCCCTACTTACTCATACCGGCTTGCCCGTCCAATATCCATGTCCCTTCGTGTGCAAGCACACTCCGGTTCATGGCTGCTGTCCGGGACTTTCTCAGTAGAACATCAGGTATTTTCCATCCTTTTGAAAAACGTTTTGATTTGCCCAGGACAAATAACCGTCTGTAAACAGGAAACTTTTTAACAGATACTGGTTGGTCCAGGAATCCAATTGCAGGGGCAGCATTTCTTCATACTTAAATGTAACATCAAAATCCCCGTTATCATCGTCCTCATCATCCATCTCTGCCATGACAGCCTTCTCTTTCAGAATCAGAGAACTCACCCTTCCCTGTGCCGTAAATGCTTCCTCAATTTCCTCTATCTGTGAATTTTTAAGATCTGCATAGTGATCATTTTTTCCAAGATAGGGACTAAAGACACACTTATGATTCTGTATGGCATCCGCTAACTTTTCTGCCTCCTCCGAATCCAAAAGAACCCAGATATCCCATGACGGATTCTCCAGCCACTGTTCTTTTACAATCAGATTTCCTCCCTGTTCCTGGGATGCATACCCCACGGAATTATTAAACGTCTGGATTTTCTTCGGAATAAATCCTTTCTCTGCATTGGGTACAATGGATACCTTTAAATTCTGCAATCTCTCATAGAATTCCGGATATCCTTCCTCCAGATCTTTGCTTTTTCTTTTTTCTGCTTTCATCTGTGCGTAACCGCCATAACCGAGAATTGCCCCAAAGATTCCAAGCAAAGCAACCTTATGAATATTTCCATACGTAAAATAATAAAACGTACTCACCTCAGGCTTTTTAAAGAAAGCGGTTTTGCCGCTCAGAGTAACATGCAACGCTTTCATCGGCTACACCTCTTTTTGCGTAAGAATATGGAATTTATCCGCCTTTTCAATATCTGTTATAAGCTCTGTCGTATGGGGATTATAATAGATTTCCACACGTTGAATCTGATCTCCCAGTTCCTTTAACAGAGAACCGCAGCAAAGAGAAATCTCATTCTTGTCCTCCTTTTTCTCAAATGTAAGGTATTCCGTCAGATTCGGAAGATAGGTATCCGGATTTGTCTCAACAAATAATGCAAATTCATTTTCACACCCCTCTTTGGCATTGGTTGCAAAGGATGTAGCCGACACAAGGGCTGTCCGTTTGAAAGTTTCATAATCCTCCTGGGTGTATCCTTCTGTCACCCCCAGTTCAACCAATTCCTTATATGCCATCGGATTTATGACAAAAGGATAAAAATAATGGGCCTCATTACTCACAATTTTTGTCCCCAGTGTTGAGTTTTTCGCTTCCTCAGAATCTTCTTTTCCGTCTTTCGAAGCATCACGGAACGGAGACAAAATCTGCTGTTCCTCCGCATTGGTATCCGCATATTTGTTAAATCCCTGACCAATCTGAACTGCTCCGGTGATTGAGATATTATTTCCAGCCTCAGCAAATGTTGCACCAAAGTTCTTTACATCCACTGCCTTCATCAGATTTGTCAGAACCACTTTTGCATCCTTGCATTTTTTCAGATCTTCCACCTGGAAAAGCTGCTCATACCGCTCCTTCAAGGAACGTGGAACCAACGAAATTTCTCCTTTTTTCTCCGAAAAACGCATGGACTTTATGTACAGAACTTTCTTTCCCTCATTATCCCACATCTTTTTCATCGGGTATTTGAGCGCTTTATCACTGCCAAAGACTGTTCCGTCCGAAATTGTTTTCGGATAACCTGTAAAATCAGCATTCCAGTTCGCCATAATCGACGATATCCCAATCACACCATATACTCTCTTATCCACGTTCTTTCTCCTCCTTTTCATAAATCAAATTACTGCAGGTATATCCGGTAATAATCATCTCCTGATTCACAGGTTCATCCGGCTCATACCCTTCTACCATTGCAATCAGATTTTTGATTTTTCGGTTTCCTTCACCTATCATATAATTATATCTCACATAGTACTGCTTGATCCGCTCTTTAATTCCCTTATTCGTCTTGGCATTTAAAAACGGATTAATCAAAGACTGCATCTTTTTTCCGCTTTTATTCAATGATATAAAGTATGCAGCCAACTGCCCTACTGCAAAATAATATTCATCCGCCGATTCAATTTCCATCGTATCTTTTGCTCTGATTTTTTCTCTCAATGTATTCCTTACCTCTGAAAATACTGAAGGCATATCCCTTCCCCCTTTCTTCAAATACCGCTGCAGGGACCAACGCAGATTTAACTGCCGCGCAGCTTTTTCATAATACCCATTCATCAATGAGCCTTTGATCAGTTCCAACGAACACTTATTAATCGTAGTATATACATAACGATCAATTCCCTTGTGCAGCCAGTTAAACAGACATTCCCGTGAAGCCAACAGGTTTTGCTTCAAAATGCCATCTGTAATCCTGATATTATCAATTTCCGTATGATACAGATTGACCAGTAACTTGGAAAAGAAAATCTCATCAATCAACCGCTCTATCTCTGAGTAATGATGATACTTTGTATAGGCATACTGATAATCCCGATGTTTTTCGTGTTCCAACTTCAGGTAATTTTCGAACACAAACGGCTCTTTCAATCGGTTATTGTAATAAGGAATTACATCCTGGCTGTGAATCTCTACTTCCATTCCCTTTTCTAATCGAAGATAAATGCCTCTGAAAGTTCCTTTCGGATACTCCGTATTGGTACATGGGAAAAAGCACTGCCTTTCCATATCAACGTATAAATTGTTTTTTCCGACAGCAACCTGATTCATCAGATAATCAAAAAACTGCTTTTGCAATAAAACCTGCTCACTATTCAGCAAATATGGTGCAGCACACTTTCTGGTCTTCATCGACAAATACGGTTTTTTCGCATTCATACCCAGATTATCATTGGGCAGTCCCAGCGTTTCCCCCTGAACCTCAACATTATAATCGTTACTGTTGTAAATATTGGGAAGTAAGTAGCGGTTTGCTTCCTTTTCATACAGTTCATAATCATCCTCAAAAAATATTTTCAGATAATCCTTCCGGTCCAGATCGATACCCGGTACGATACTTTCTAACTCCCATATATGATCCAAAATCCACTGGTGACAGCGCTTGAGTTTTTCCTGATCTACTTCCCCCAGCGCTTCTTTCACATTCTGATAGATCGCTTTGCTTTCTTTCGATTTTTTATCATATTTCATTTCCGGATGTGACAGCAGTTCGTAAAATTGTTCTATGATTTTTTCCGTCAGCTTCCCGTTTTTCAAACTATCCTTTTTTACCCAAAAGGATAGATAATTGTTGGAATGAATAATTTTGGTGGAATCCTGCGGTTTATTCATAGAAATCAACTGGCTATGATAATCGTAATAACAAAAATCCCTGTATCTGGAATTGCTTTTATCAATCTGCCGCGTCTTCTTATCCATCCGTATATCCATAACTGCGGCAATTTCGCCCGCTGAATTCACAAGAAGATAGGTACCATCAGCAGGTATATACCCATCCAAAATCATGCGTTCTCCATAATGCTCCAATTCTTTTCGAAACACTTGCAGACATTCTGCTAACAAACGCTCACCCCCTCTACAACCAACGATAATTCAAAAATCCAAATCCCCTGGAATTCATCTCACAGATTCCTGTGCCCAGACTCATATATGCCAATTCCTGCGCGCGCTTATTATTCGCTATATGCAGACAAATCTTATCGCCAAGTAATCGGATTCCTTTATAGGCAACGGAAACCGGACATTTATTCAAAAATTCAATTCTTGTATGGAACTGAAAATCCTCGTCCATCTGCTCATTTTGGTACTGTCCCCACTTCTTGATCAGATTAGATTTCAGCCGATTCTCAAAATCCGCGATCGTCATCTCATCACGCCAATATCCGGTCTCACACTTCAGAATTGCGGGTGTCAGCGTATAAATTGTATCAATATACTTTTGCGGAATAACCCGTACTTCTGCATTCAAACCCTTTATGTAATCCGTATAAACATTTACTCCCGTTTCCGTAAAGAATCTTGCTAATTCCAGATTTAAGGTACGGATTGTTATCGTATAAATTTTATCCTTTTTATATATCTTATCCGCTTCATGCGGATAAGGATAGTCCACGCAATAATTTTTAAAACAGTTTTCCTCGTGGAAATTCCTCATACATTCACTTTGTCCCAGAGTCTTATCCAAAAATAAAACAACCTGTCTCTGAGCCTGATCAAGTTCAAGGTCCTTTAAGAGAAAAATCTTCATTCGAATCTGTATGACTTTCAAATTGTCTCCCCTTTCTTACTATCCATGAAATTTTATTCCATGATAAACTTACTTCTTCTGTCTGAACATATTTCCTTTATTTTAAATAAATCACCTATACCAGGGGCAAATGATCCTTTGACCCCGACATCATAATTTTAGTCATATTATACCATAGCAACCTTACATTTATATTACATTTCGCAAATTTCTACAAAAAAATCGACATTTCCTCTTCTCATCTATAAATTTCACACAATTAACACACATGGCAAAAATAACTTTTCATTTCAATCCGGTTTTTCAATCACATACAGACTGCATTAACACCTAAAACTGAAATCAACTATATTTGAATATTCTTTAAGCATCCAGTCTCCAGAACTCCAACTAACATCAGCATCCACAATAAGATCATATGCTAAAGGGACTTTATACAATTTTAAATTTCTTGCCCCTCTTTCTGTCGCCAAAAAAAATGGGGAATCAACTTCTCCAAACAAATAAAAGTCACCTTGTATCACCTGACAGTGGGAGCAATGATTAGCCAGATAGGAAGCCTGCATCGTTTGGGAATAACTCTCATAATATCCATATTTTTGTTTAAGATGTTCCAATAATTGTTCCGGCAACGGATCAATATGGGAAGCTATATGTATTTCATCATCTGAATAACTCCATGTTTTATCTGTCTCATATATATCCGGATTGCATATATCATAAAAGCGATGTATTCCATAGCCAATTACCTTCGTAGCATTATGGCAGCGAAAACAAATTTGAACACCTTCTACAATATAAAAATAATCACATAGAATATACACTTGTTCTTTCTCACCAAGTATCCACTTTATAAATTTCGGATAATCTTTTTTCGCTTCTACGTACCATTTTTTCAATTTGGGATTCCATCTTGCACCTAATGCTTTTGCTTCGTCTTTTTCTTCATAGGGAACATTTAATAGCAAACTCATCTCTCGTACCTCCAATATTCTCTTTTAAATATGTATCATTAATTATTTCACTACAACTTATAACAAGAATCAAATATTTATTAACTTTCATATAGTTTTCTACTTAATCTATCTTACTCACACCCTTTGAATTCCTTTCTTGTTTATGCTTATCCACCAATCCCCCATCTAATCGCTCAATTAAGTTTCAATTATATTTAAAAAAGTAAAGATTTAAATACATTTTATACTTATATAATATTAGATTTCATATAGAATGTCAAGTAAAACAAAAAAGCCGGAAAAAATCCGGCTTTTCTACATCAAATGTTCCTATTTATCAAATCATTACTCTTATTAAAAATAATATTTAAAAACATCCCATGTTCCTGTTTAAAAACCGGGATCACTCTTTCAAAAGTGATCCCGTATAAAATATCTATTATTTAGAAGCAATTGCTGCCTGTGCTGCTGCCAGTCTTGCGATCGGCACACGGAACGGTGAGCAGGATACATAATCCAGACCCAGTTTGTTGCAGAATTCTACAGAACTTGGATCTCCGCCGTGCTCTCCACAGATACCTACATGCAGGTTCGGATTAACCGGTTTTCCTAATGTAAGTGCCATATCCATCAGCTTACCAACACCACTCTGGTCAAGTTTTGCAAATGGATCGTTCTCGAAGATCTTAGCGTCATAGTATGCATCCAAGAACTTACCAGCATCATCACGAGAGAATCCGAATGCCATCTGTGTCAGGTCGTTTGTACCGAAGCAGAAGAAGTCAGCCTCTTTTGCAATCTCATCAGCTGTCAGAGCAGCTCTCGGGATCTCGATCATAGTACCTACCTGATATTTCAGATCAACGCCTGCTGCAGCGATCTCAGCGTCAGCAGTTTCAACAACGAATTTCTTCACGTATTTCAGCTCTTTGATATCTCCAACCAACGGAATCATGATTTCCGGGCAGATATTCCAATCCGGATGAGCTTTCTTTACGTTGATAGCAGCGCGGATAACAGCTTTTGTCTGCATCTTAGCGATTTCCGGATAAGTTACAGCCAGACGGCATCCACGATGTCCCATCATTGGGTTGAACTCATGCAGAGAATCAATGATTGTCTTGATCTGCTCAACAGTCTTGCCCTGAGCATCAGCAAGTTTCTTGATGTCTTCTTCCTCTGTCGGAACAAACTCATGAAGCGGCGGATCCAGGAAACGGATGGTTACTGGATTTCCTTCCAGTGCCTCATACAGTGCTTCGAAGTCTCCCTGCTGATATGGAAGAATCTTCTCAAGAGCAACTTCTCTTTCTTCAACTGTATCGGAGCAGATCATCTCACGGAACGCGTCAATTCTGTCGCCTTCGAAGAACATATGCTCTGTACGGCAAAGTCCGATACCTTCTGCACCCAGCTCACGTGCTTTCTTAGCATCTGCAGGAGTATCTGCATTTGTACGAACTTTCATTGTTCTGTATTTGTCAGCCCAAGCCATGATTCTTCCGAACTCACCAGCGATGGTTGCATCTACAGTCGGGATGATACCGTCATAGATATTACCGGTTGTACCATCAATAGAGATGGAATCTCCTTCATGATACTCTTTACCAGCCAATGTAAATTTCTTGTTTTCTTCATCCATAGCGATGTCGCCGCATCCGGATACACAGCAGGTACCCATACCACGAGCAACAACGGCTGCATGAGAAGTCATACCACCACGAACTGTCAGGATACCCTGCGCAGATTTCATACCTGTGATATCTTCCGGTGATGTCTCAAGACGAACAAGAACAACTTTCTCTCCTTTTGCTGCCCATTCTACAGCATCATCTGCTGTAAATACCACTTTACCGCAAGCAGCTCCTGGTGAAGCGCCAAGACCTTTTCCTACAGGAGTAGCAGCTTTCAATGCAGCTGCATCGAACTGCGGATGAAGCAGTGTATCAAGGTTACGAGGATCGATCATCGCTACTGCTTCTTCCTCTGTTCTCATGCCTTCATCAACAAGGTCACAAGCAATCTTCAGAGCAGCCTGAGCGGTTCTCTTACCATTACGTGTCTGCAGCATGAACAGTTTTCTATCCTGGATAGTAAACTCCATATCCTGCATATCTCTATAGTGATTTTCCAGAGTTTCGCAAACTTTTGTAAACTGCTCGAATACCTCCGGCATAACATCTGCAAGTGCAGAAATCGGCTGTGGTGTACGAACACCAGCAACAACGTCCTCACCCTGAGCGTTCATCAGGAACTCACCCATAAGTTTTTTCTCACCTGTAGCAGGATCACGTGTAAATGCAACACCTGTACCAGACTCATCAGACCAGTTACCGAATGCCATCTCCTGTACGTTTACAGCAGTACCCCAGGAATACGGAATATCGTTGTCACGACGGTATACGTTTGCACGCGGGTTATCCCAGGAACGGAATACAGCTTTGATTGCACCCATCAGCTGCTCCTTCGGATCATCCGGGAAGTCTGCGCCGATTTTCTCTTTATATTCAGCTTTGAACTGGTCAGCCAGTTCTTTCAGATCTTCAGCTGTAAGATCAACGTCCTGTGTAACGCCTCTTTCAGCTTTCATCTTATCGATCAGCTCTTCAAAATATTTTTTACCAACTTCCATAACTACGTCAGAATACATCTGGATAAATCTTCTGTAGCAGTCACGAGCCCATCTCTCATTTCCTGTTTTCTTAGCAACTACTTCTACTACTTCCTCATTAAGACCAAGGTTCAGAATTGTATCCATCATACCCGGCATGGAAGCTCTTGCTCCGGAACGAACAGAAACAAGAAGCGGATTCTCAAGATCTCCGAATTTCTTTCCTGTTACGGCTTCCATCTTTTCGATGGCATCCATAATCTGAGCCATAATCTCATCGTTGATTTTTCTTCCATCTTCATAGTACTGTGTACAAGCCTCTGTTGTAATTGTGAATCCCTGCGGTACTGGCAGTCCCAAGTTTGTCATCTCAGCAAGGTTAGCACCTTTTCCACCAAGAAGGTTTCTCATGGTTGCGTTACCTTCTGTAAACATGTAAACCCATTTTGCCATTTTACATTTTCCTCCTAAATTATTGTTCTTTTGTAACTATTCAGCATTCTGTTGTGAAGTAACTGAACAGCCACACCTTTCGCACATAAGTAAATATATGTTTCTTATACGCACATAATTATTTTATAGAATTTGTGTCATTTCGTCAAGGTTATTCTGCTAAAATTAGCTAAAATTTTTATACATTCTGCATAAAGTGATTTATTTTATTATTCTTATTATTGTTAAGGTTTTCTCAGTCCTTTATTCTGGTCTTTATCTGCATTTTTCTCTCACATCTCATATATAACAGGAAAAAACGGGAAGCAAAACAGATAAGTTGATCTGCCCGGCTGCCCGTTTATAATTTTTATCAATTATTTTTTCAAGAATGTTCTTAACCTGTCTGCATTTCGTTGTATCCATATGGCACTCAAATACCGAATTCTGCACACGCTGACCATAGTTAACACATTCCTTAGCTACTCTTCTCAGTCTTTTTCTTCCGGCCTCGGTCTGTGTATTAACATCATAAGTAATCAAAACAAGCATATTTTCACCTACTTCCAGAAAAACGGAGGATATTCATTCATA
>OLZF01001796.1_pt1 | contig 13349 bp, 7 predicted proteins | sample 1674391 | NCBI WGS metagenome assembly OLZF01 (sample SAMEA103958166, study PRJEB25191) | human gut metagenome | biome: human-associated habitat [ENVO:00009003]; feature: intestine environment [ENVO:2100002]; material: feces | place: Germany | collected 2013/2015
TCTGCCAATAGCGTTCATTCGGATTGCTGCGGGGGTGGTTCAGCACGCCGCTGAGTGTTTTTGCACTGCCGATGGCGGAGCTGATGCCCTCCAAGGAGCTTGCGCTGATAAAGCCGGCAGCTTCACCGATGAGGAAAATTCCCTTTTCTCCCTTGCAGAAATCGCGGAAGGACGCAGGACGCAGCACCAGACATGCCTCTGTTTTCAAGGGCGCGCCGAAACGAAACCCGATTTCCTCCAGCTTTGCCTTTTGCCGTTCAAAGCGTTCTCTGGCATGATCCAGAGGAAAGGCACCGCCGAAAATAAACTGATGATCCTTGGAAATCGACCACGAACAGCAATCTGTTGTTTCCGGATCAAAAATGCAGGAATAAAACGGGTTCAGGTGTGTTTCAGGGAACCATTGCTGTATGGAAAGATACCGGCGCAGCTTCTTTTCGGGATAGAACGTTCTTCTGACGATGGAATTTGCGCCGTCCGCCCCGACGAGAAATTTCGCTCGAACGGTGCGGATTTGCTTTGTCTGCAAATCCTGATAAGAAATGAGAAAGCCGCCGTTTTCCCGTTTCAGCTCTGTGCAGACAGCGTTGCTGTGCAGCTCTACCGTTTTCGGCAGGAGAGATTCCAGCCAAAGATCGAATTTATGGCGATCCATATTGATATAGAACCGCTGATAATGGCGAATCAGCTTATTTTTTAAATCAATCGTTTTTACGGCGAAAATCTGCGGATCGACCAGAACATCCTTTGGCAGGGTAAGGTCAAAGCTTGCCAGTGCCTTCTGTGCATCTGTGCAGATGAGACCGCCGCAGGGCTTCTGAAAGCCGTCTCCATGGGGGTTCTTTTTATCAATCGCGATGATTTTATACTTTGGGTGCAGGAGCCGCGCGAGCGTTGCGCCGGCAGGCCCTGTGCCGATGATGGCGATATCATACAAATCCTTTGCTTTCATACAAACACTCCCTTTCAAGAGAAGTGTAGCACAAAAGGGCTTCGGAAAACGAAATGTCCGAAAACCTTAGGGCATTTGTAAGAAAATCTTAAGGATTTAGAATTTGTAGATAAGTATAACATGAAGGTGGTGTGGATGCAACCATACATACTTTTCTTTTCCGGAGAAAGAATAGGAGAAAAAGAAAAAGAGGTGGCAGGATGGTTGCGATGGAAAAATGCGAGCCGAAATATGAACCGAGGTGCAGGATTTTCTTTGCAGAAGGGCAGAAATTTCGGACAAATCTGTTGGTTTTATTTTTTGATTTGCCGCTAAAACGGGAAACGGCAACGAAAACAGCCCTTCTGGCAGAGGTGCTGCGGCAGGGGGAGGACCCGACAGGGGCGGCAAGGCAGGCGGAGCTGCTTTTTGGGGCGCATTGGGATATCAGCGTGGTGAAAAAGGGGGGACGGCAGTTACTGCTGTTTTCCTTGGAGACACTGAAAAATGTGGAAACAGAGGAAATGCTTGCGTTTTTGCGAGAGCGGCTGTTTGCGCCGATGCAGAATGGCTTTACGGAGAAAACCGTGGAGCGGCAGAAAAAAATTCTGCGACAGAAATTGGAAAACCAAAGGGATGATAAAAAGGCATTTGCGCGCAGGCGTGCCCTGGAGGAAACCGCAAAGGGAACAGCACTTGCGATTTCGGGGGACGGCTATGCGGAGGATTTAGAGGAAATCAGTGCGGAGGGGCTGCTTGCATTTTATCGGGAGCTTCTGGAAACGGCAAGGGTGAAGGTCTTTTTCTGCGGCGAGAAGGACGAAGCCTTGCTTTCTCTGCGGCAGAACTTTAAGGGGAAGGCGGCAGCGGAGGAAGAAGCTGCACCGATTTTAAAGGAAAAGCCGCATTTTTTGAGAGAAGAAACAGATGCGGCACAGGCAAGGCTTCTGCTCGGCTTTCTGGGGGATGTGGGAAACAGCACCAGAGAGACGGCACTGCTGCTGCTGAATCAGCTTCTGGGCGGCGACCCGGATTCGTTTTTGTTCCGGAAGCTGCGGGAGGAGGATGGGCTTTGCTACGAAATCAAATCGTACCGATATCCGCTTTCGCCGTATTTTTTTGTGCAGGCAGGGATTCGGGCAGAGGATGCCAAGCGCGTCTGTGCGGAGCTGCTTTCCTGCTTAGAGGAATGGAAGAAAAACGGCATTTGCAAGGAAAAGCTTGCCCATGCAAAGGAAAGTCTGATACGGGAATATACCGCATTGGCGGACAGCCCATGGGGGATGGTGGATTTTCTGGCAGAGCAGGCATTGCAGGGCAAGGAGCTTACCACAGAGCGGCTTTTGCGGCAGATAGAAAGAACAGAGGCGGCGGATATTGTGCGTGCGGCAAAGCATTTCAGATTACAGACGGTGTATCTTTTGCAGGGAAAGGAGCGGACGCAGGATGCGGATTGAAAAAACGGAGCAGGGCAAAACGAAAAACGGTCTGCGGTATTATCTCTTTCCCCGAACGGGGTTTGGAGAGCAGATGGCGGCGGTGCTGGTGCAAAGAGGGGCGAACCACCTGTTTTGGAAGGGAAGGGATGGCGAGAAAATCTGCTTTCCGCAGGGAACGGCGCATTTTATCGAGCATAAGCTGTTTCAGCAGGAATGGGGCGATGCCTTTGCGCGCTTTACGCAAAATGGCGCATCTGCCAATGCCTTTACCGATGGTGACCGGACGGTTTATTATTTTACCTGTTCGGATAAATTTACGGAAAATTTAAGGCTTTTGCTGGATTTTGTGCAGAAGCCGTATTTTACGAAGGAGGACACGGAGCGGGAAAGGGATATCATCGTGAGCGAGATTACGATGTATGAGGATGACCCGATGTGGGTGGGGTATTATCAGATGCTGGAATGTATGTATGGGAAGCACCCCATCCGCAACCGCATTGCAGGAACGGTGGAAACGGTGGCGGAAATTACAGAGGAAACCTTGCAGAGGGCGTACGCATGCTATTACACAACGGATGAAATGGCGCTGATCTGCGCAGGGGATATCCCTTTGGGCGAGGTGCGGCGGATGGCAGAGCGTGTTGCGAGACGGGAAACGGATGCACGCTTGTATTTTCCGACAGAGGATGCAGAGATTGCGGAGAAATATCGCGCGTGTGAAAGGAGGCTTTCTGTGCCGCAGTTTCAGATTGGATGCAAGCTGCCGCCGCTTCCGAAGCAGGATTGGTTGAAAAAACGGATGGCGGCAGGGTTCTGCATGGAGCTTCTGGCGGGGGAGAGCAGTGTGTTTTTCCAAAAGGCGTATGAATGGGACTGGCTGGATGAGGCACTTGGTTCTGCCTTTTTCTGCGGCGAGGGGTATGCCTTTGCGGCATTTTCGGGCAGCGGGACGCATCCGGAGGAAACAGCGGATTTTCTGGGAAGGGAGCTGGAGCGTCTGCAACGGGAAGGCTTTTCGCAGGAGGACTTTCAGCGTATCCGCAAAAAGCACTTGGGGCAGCTCCTGCGGCAGCTGGATACACCGCAGAAGCTCTGCTTTGGACAGCTTGCGTGGGCGCGGATGGATGCAACGGCAATCGACCTTTTGACCTGTATCAAGACCATGCGGCAGGAGGAAGCGGAAAAAATGCTGAAGGAAGGCTTTTCAAAAGAAAATATGGTGCTTTCGGTTGTGAGATAAAAAGGATGCCCTCTATACGTTTATCGGGAGGGCATTTTTTTATTGTGCCGCAAAGGTGAATTTTTCGGCAGGGAAAACAGAAAGGTTGATTCTAAGAGGTGGTTGTTATAAAATAATATTGGTATGCCGAAAAATCGGCAGAAAAAATTACAGAGAAAAGAGGGATTTTTATGCCTGAAATATGGTTTCCCAATCTGGGAATTGAGATTGCACACCTAGACCGTGTGGCGTTTACGGTATTCGGAAGGAACGTCTACTGGTACGGTATTTTTATCGGGCTGGCGGTGGTTCTGGGGGTGCTGATGGCAATGAAGGAGGCAAAGCGGACGGGACAGTCCCCCGATATGTACGTTGATTTTATCATCTATGCGCTGATTTTTGCCATTATCGGGGCAAGGCTGTATTATGTTATTTTTTCATGGGATTTTTACAGCGCACATCCCGAAAAGATATTTGCCCTCAGAGAGGGCGGACTTGCTATTTACGGCGGCATCATCGGCGGCGTGGTGACGGCAATCGTCTATTGCAAAAGGAAAGGGGTCAATTTCTGGCTGCTGGCGGATACGATTGCACCCTGCCTTGCGTTTGGGCAGATGCTGGGGCGTTGGGGAAATTTCTTCAACCGAGAAGCGTTTGGCGGCTTTACGAATGGGCCGCTTGCGATGCGCTTGCAGGTGAGTCAGGTGCGGACGAGCGATATCTCCGCAGAGGTGATGCAGCATATTGTCAATTATGGCGGCGTGGATTATATTCAGGTGCATCCGACCTTTTTATATGAATCGCTTTGGAATCTTTGCTTATTCTTGCTTTTGATAAAATTCCGCCCGAAAAAGAAATTTGACGGGCAGGTGCTGGGCTTATATTTTCTGGGCTATGCGCTTGGGAGAGTCTGGATTGAGGGGCTGCGGACAGACCAGCTGATGCTTGGTCCCTTTGCGGTGAGCCAGCTGCTTTCGGGTGGTTTGATTATCTGCGCGGCGGTATTTTTAATCCGGAGGGGCAAGCAGGAAAAGGCGAAGAAGGAATCAGAAAGTTGAGTGAAAATATGGTTTTATTGACAGCAGAAAATATCAGAAAAAGCTACGGCACGCGTGTTATTTTCGATGATATTTCCTTCAGCATCCATGAAGGGGATAAAATCGGGGTTATCGGCGTGAATGGGACGGGGAAATCTACCCTATTGAAGATTATCGCAGGGGTGGATCAGGCGGACAGCGGCACGATTGTTACCATGAATGGGATGCGTATCGGTTATCTTTCCCAAAGCCCTGTTTTTGTGGACGGCACAACGGTGCTGCAGCAGGTGTTCCGTGGAGAAAATCCGCAGCTTGCTCTGGTGCGGGAATATGAGGAAACGATGGCGGCACTTGCAAAAACGCCTGAGGATGAAAGGCTTGTGAAGCGGGCGGCGGAGCTTGCGGAAAAAATGGATAAGGCAGAGGCATGGTCTTTGGAGAGCGAGGCGAAAACGATTCTTACCAAGCTTGGCATTTCTGATTTCGGGCAGACGGTGGAAACGCTTTCGGGCGGACAGAAAAAGCGCGTGGCATTGGCGGCGGCACTGATTGCACCTGTGGATTTGCTGATTCTAGATGAGCCGACAAACCATATTGATAATGATACGGTGGATTGGCTGGAAAAGCATTTGGAGAAATATTCCAAGGCGCTCTTGATGGTGACGCATGACAGATATTTCCTTGACCGTGTGGCAAACCGCACACTGGAGCTGGAGCAGGGCAAGCTGTATTCCTATCAGGCGAACTATTCCAAGTTTCTGGAAATGAAGGCAGAGCGCGAGGAGCTGATTGCCGCAGGGGAACGCAAGCGGCAGAATTTTCTGCGGACGGAGCTGGAATGGGTGCGCCGCGGCGCACAGGCGAGAAGCACCAAGCAGAAGGCAAGATTGCAGCGCTTTGAGGAGGTTTCCGCAATCCGTGCGCCGGAGGAAAAGCAGAGCGTGGAGCTTTCCTCTGTCGGCAGCCGTCTGGGAAAAAAGACGATTGAGTTGAGAAACATCTGCAAGGCGTATGACGGGAAAACATATATCAAGGATTTCAGCTACATCATTCTCCGAGATGACCGTGTGGGTATCATCGGGGATAACGGCTGCGGCAAATCTACACTGCTGAACATTATGACCGGAAGGCTGAAGCCTGACAGCGGTGAGGTGGAGATAGGTGAAACGGTGAAAATCGGTGTATTCGCGCAGGAAAACGTGGATATGGACGAGAAACAGCGTGTGATTGATTACATTCGTGATGAGGCGGAAATTATCCGCACGGCGGATGGACATATCACCGCATCCCAGATGCTTGACCGCTTTCTTTTCCCGCCTTCTATGCAGAGAGGCCCGATTTCTGTGCTTTCGGGTGGGGAGAGAAGAAGGCTGTACCTTTGCCGCGTGCTGATGGGCGCGCCGAATATCCTCTTTCTGGATGAACCGACGAACGATCTGGATATTGAAACGCTGATGATTCTGGAGGAATATCTGGAGCATTTCAACGGGGCGGTGGTTGCGGTTTCGCATGACAGATATTTCCTGGATAAAACGATGGGACGGATTTTTGCTTTCCTTGGCAACGGCAGAATTAAGCAATATGAGGGCGGCTATTCCGACTGCAAGGCGGCAAGAGAAAAGGAAACGCCTATTTTCGCTGAAAAGGCAGTTAAGGTGAAAAGGGAGGAACCGCAGAAGGAAAAGGCTCCCATCAAGAAAATGAGCTATAAGGACCAACGGGAATATGATACCATTGGGGACGAAATTGCTGCGTTGGAGGAAAAAATTGCAAAGACGGATGCGGATATGGCAGCCTGTGCGACAGATTTCACCCATTTACAGGAGCTTTCTGCCGAAAAAGAAGCACTGGAGGCGAAGCTTGAGGAACGGATGGAGCGTTGGATGGAGCTGAGCGAGCTGGCGGAGGAAATTGAGAGAAATAAAGCGTAAAAACAGGGTGTCGACTTTTTCGACACCCTTAAAATATTTATTTTTTCGTTTCTTATAGAAGGTCTTCTGCGGTTGCGGAAGAACATCCTGTGGCTGAACCGCTTATTTCTGCTTTTCCTTTCCGAAAAAGATGAACAGAAGAGAGCTGATGAGCAGCATATAAGGATAGAACAGCTTCGGCATGATTTCAAATGCGTTGACGGTTTCGCCCAGACCGGATGCGGCGGCGATGGCAACGAGCATCTGTGCGCCGTAGGGCAGGATGCCTTGGAATACGCAGGAGAAGGTATCCAGAATGGAGGCAGCCTTTCTGCTGCTGATGCCGTAGTCCTTGGACATTTCCTTTGCGATGGGGTTTGCCATAACGATGGCAACGGTATTATTTGCGGTTGCGATATCCATAAGCCCGACCAATAAGCCCATGCCGAGCAGACCGCCCCTTCTGCCCTTAAAGACCTGCTTAATCCAATGCAGGAGAGCGGCAAAGCCGCCGTATTCCTTAATGAGTGCGCAGATAGCGGCAACCAGAATTGCAACCATACTAGTTTCAAACATCCCTGCGGCACCGGTGCCCATATTGCCAAGCAAATCGGTTGGCGCAATCATGCCAGTTGCAATCATGATAACAGAACCGCTGATGACACCGATAATCAGTACAAGGAACACATTCAGTCCAACGATGCCGCCAATCAGTACCAGAATATAGGGAATGGTCTGAATCAGGTTATATTTTTCCGCAACAAAGCCGCCATTATAGCTTTTTACGGAAAGAACAAAAATAATGATTACGCTGACAATCGCCGCAGGCAGGGCGATAAAGAAGTTTTCCTTAAATTTATCTGTCATTTTACAGCCCTGTCCGTTGCAGGCAGCAATGGTTGTATCCGAAATAAAGGACAGATTATCCCCGAACATTGCACCGCTCATGACAGAAGCAATGCAAAGAGGCACGGAAAAGCCGGAGACCTTTGCAACGGCAATGCCGATGGGGACAATCAGCGTAATTGTGCCGACAGAGGTGCCCATGGCGAGTGATACAAGACAGCTGACGATGAAAAGCACCGCAACCGCGAACTGCGGCGGAATCAGAGAGAGAATGAAGTAGGCAACGCTGTTTGCGGAGGATCTGCCGACAACGCCGACAAAAATCCCTGCCAGCATGAAGATGAGAATCATCGTGATAATATTCGGGTCGCTGATGCCGGTGCCCATAACGGCAAGCTTATCATTGAGCTGCAGGGCACGGTTTTGCAGACAGGCAACAAGCAGGGCAATCAAAAATATGACAACAACAGGGATTTTGTAAAAGCCCATTTCGATGCGCAGGCCATATTCAAACAATATGCCAAGACCTAAATATAAAACAACAAATACGAATATGGGAAGCAATGCCTTCCCGTTTCTCTTTTCCATTTTCTTCTTCCTTTCCATACAATAAAATTGCTAAGTTTTTGATTAAAATTCCATTTTTTTACAGCAATCTGCATGATACATCCATAGGCATTTCCCGCTCCTTTGAAAAATCTGTTGTATAACATCCTTTATATCCTAACATATTTTTTTGTTTGCTACAAGGATTGGGTTTTGTACAAAGGAGTTTTTGTTGCAAAAAAGTCACTTTTATAGTAAACTATTCAGATATATAGAAAACATTTGAGAGATATGGAGAGTGATGACCGTATGGACGGCAGTCCAGTGTTAATTGGCTTATTGATTTTTTTGGTATGTTGTTCTGCGTTTTTTTCCGCATCGGAAACGGCGCTGACCTCACTGAGCAGGATTCGTCTGCGGAACATGGTGGAGGAAAATGTAAAAAATGCGGATTTGATTATGCGTCTGCTGGAAGACCCGAACCGCTTGCTGAGTTCCATTTTGGTTGGGAATAACTTAGTAAACAACGGCGCGTCTGCCCTGACAACCACATTGGCAATTCAGATTTTCCGCGGCAATTCCGGCGGAGCGGGGATTGCGACCATTGTGATTACCGTTATCATTCTGATTTTCGGGGAAATTACTCCTAAGACGATTGCGGCGCAGAAGGCGGAAAAGGTTGCTCTTGCAGTGGTAAAGATTATTTCCTTCTGTGTGCTGGTGTTCCGCCCTGTGGTTGCAGTGCTGAATGTGGTGACAGGCGGTTTGATTCGTCTTCTGGGATGTAATCCGAATGAAAAAGCACCGCTGATTACTGAGGCAGAGCTGAAAACCATGGTCAATGTCAGCCATGAAGAGGGCGTGCTGGAGCTAGACGAAAGAAAAATGATTAACAACGTGTTCGATTTCGGGGATTCCAAGGCGAAGGATGTTATGACTCCCAGAACGGATATCGTTGCGGTTCCGTTGGATGTGACCTATGGGGAATATGTCCGTCAGGTGCAGGAGGAGGGCTTTTCCCGTATGCCTGTTTATGGCGAGGACTTGGATGATATTGTCGGTATTCTGTATGTCAAGGATATTTTCTATCTGGATGAAGCGACCTTCTCTGCAGAAAAATATATGCGAGAGCCATTTTTCACCTACGAAAGCAAGCCTCTGGATGAGCTGCTGGCGGAGCTGAAAAACAGCCGTCTGGCGGTTGCAATCGTTCTGGATGAATATGGCGGCACATCCGGTATGATTACAACAGAGGACATTGTTGAGGAAATCGTCGGAGAAATCGGAGACGAATACGATGATGAGGAAGATGAAATCGAGGTCATCAAGGATAACGAATTTGTGGTGGACGGCAGCACCCGTCTGGAGGATTTCAACGAAATTGTCGGTACCGAGCTGGAAAGCGAGGAAGTGGATACCATTGCAGGGTATATTCTTCAGCTTTTAGGGAATTTTCCGAAAAACGGCGAGGTGATTGAGACGGATGGACTGCGGATTGTGGTTGAGGAAATGGATAAGAATCGTATTGAAAAGGTTCGTGTTTATAAATAAAAAGGAAATGGGGTATCTCCGTTGAGTGGCACCCCGAAGGGATAGACAAATATTTTTCAGCAAAACAATTCAAGCAACCGAAAGGGCTTGTTGTCTGTGAATTGCAGGCGGCAAGCCCTTCAGTTTTGCCTTGATCCTGCGGTTGTTGTAGTAATCCATTGTTTTACGCAAATCTGACAAACAGAAAAGGCTGTCCCCGAAGGGACAGCCTTTTCACAGTTTGCCTTAGTCTCGCTTAAATCTTCCCCAGATTCCCTCGAACGGGTTGGATGGGGTCTTGCCGTCATCGTCATCGTCATCTCCGCCGGATGGGTCGACGGCTCCGCCGCCGTGGACGGGGCACTCGCCCTCGCTCGCGTTTTTCAGCAGATACGCGTCGTCATCCGCCGCGATGCCGTAGGCCTCGCGCGAGTAGTCGACGAGCGCCACGTCAATCACGGAGGACGCCGGGCAGCCGGATGTTGCAATGTGCTTGCCCTCCGTGCAGTAGCTCACCATCGTATGGCGGCCGCAGAAGGCCGTCGGAGCGGTATCCGCCGCGACGGTCACGGTACGCGCGCGGCTGCCGCGCACGTCATGCGTACACGCATCCGTCGCCAGCAGTCCGCTGTCGGCACAGACCGTCACGGTCGTCAGGCCGGAGGCGGACGCGAAGTCCTTGTTCTCCAGCCCCTCGTGGACGCTCTGCATCACGAGCTTCCAGAGCTTGGCGGCGGGGTTGCCGCGGCTGGTGTCGATGTTGGCGTTGCTCTTGTAGCCCGTCCAGACCGCGCAGCTGTAATACGGGGAATAGCCGACGAAGTACCGGTCGCGCCAGTCGTCGGTCGAACCGGTCTTACCGGCGATGGTCATACCGGAGAAATACGCACCGGAGCCGGTACCGCTCTGGATGACCTGCTCAAGCAGGCCGTTCATGATGTAGGCGGTCGACTCCTTCATGGCGACGTGGGACTTGGCGCTGTTTTCGAGCACGACCTTGCCGTCGGAGTCCTCCACGCGGACAAACGTGCGCGGCTCGGTATAGACGCCCTCGTTTGCAAATGCGGCATAGGCCGCGGCCATCTCCTCGGTCGTGACGCCCTGCTCCAGACCGCCGAGCGCCATGGCGCCGACCTGGCTGCCGTCTGTCTGCGTCAGCGTGGAAAAGCCGAGCTTGTCAGTCATAAAGCGGTAGGACTTGTTCACGCCGTACTGCATCGCGACGTCCACGGCGCAGGTATTGAGCGACTCCGTCAGCGCCGTCTGCACGCTCGTCAGGCCATAGAAGCCCGCGTGGGAGTTCTTCGGATAGGGCGAGCCGTTGAGCAGCATCGCCGGATAGTCGTCGAGCGCGCTGGCGGCGGTGATGGTGCCGTCGTCGAGCGCGGGCGCATAGACGGCGATGGGTTTGATGGCCGAGCCGCACTGCCGCGTGGCCGTGGCCCAGTTCCAGCCGCGGTCGACCTTCTTCGGCCCGATGCCGCCGACCATCGCCGCGACGCAGCCGGTCTTGGGATCGACAATCGTCACGCCGGACTGCAGCTGCTCCGTCTCGCCGTTCGTGGTGCGGGTATAGGGAAGGTTCGAGGAATCCTCATAGATCGCCTCCACCTTCTGCTGAAGCGTGATATTCTGCGCGGTATAGATCTTATAGCCGCCGCTGTAGATCATGCTGACGGCCTTGGAGTGCGCCGAGCGGCCGTTCTCCTGATCGGCGGGGTCGTCCTGCAGGTTATACAGCTCGACAAACGCATCCGCCACGTCCTCGATCACCTGATCGGTATAGAAGGAGTTGTTGGCGGTGCTGACCTTCTCCTGCTCCTCGGGGCTGAGCGCCTCGGGGTGATCCTCGACATAGTTGCCGAGACAGGTATAGCCGTTGGTGAAGACGACCTCCTCGTTTTTCGCGGCCTCGTACTCCTCGCTGCTGATCTTGTTCTGATCGAGCATGGCCTTGAGGATCGTCAGCTGGCGATCGCGGTTGTTCTCGCGCGTCCAGTCGCTGAGCAGAGGGTCATACATGGAGGGGTTATTCGTGATGCCGATCAGGCACGCGCTCTCGGCGAGCGTCAGATCGGCGGCGTCCTTGCCGAAATACGCCTGCGACGCGGTCTGCACGCCGTAGCACATCTCGCCGAGGTAGATCGTGTTGAGATAGACCTCGAGGATGTCGTCCTTGCTGTACTCCTTTTCAAGAGCGAGCGCCCGGTAGATCTCCATGATCTTACGCTTGACGTTGTCCTGGTTGTCACCGGTGATGTTCTTGATGGTCTGCTGCGTGATGGTCGAGCCGCCCTGCATGCTGCCGCCGGTCAGAGTGCGGACAATGGCGCGCATGGTACCGTACCAGTCCACGCCGTGGTGGCTCTCGAAGCGCTTGTCCTCGATGGCAATGGCCGCCTGCTGCAGGTAATCGGGGATCTGGCCGAGGTCGACCCAGATGCGGTTCTGCTCATAATAGAGCGTCTGGTACATGTACCAGTCCTCATTCTCCCCGGTTCCGGCGTTCTTGTCATAGTACATCTCCGTGGAGACGGCGGGCTTATACTCGCTCATCGGCACCTCAATCGAACCCTTCATCGTCTTGTTGACGTAGTACATGAAGATTCCGACGAAAATCGTGATCGTGAGCACACCCACCAGACAGATCGTCCCGATGACGCCCCAGACCTTTCTGCGTGTGGCCCGCTTCTGGGCCGGGGTCTTGGGCGATTTTGCCTTCCGTTCCCTGCTGGTTATGTTTTTGGCGCTCTGCTGCAGCTTCTCCCGGAAGCCCCGGCTCTTTCTCTCATGGTTTGGCTTTTCCACGACAGGGCACCTTCCTTTCTTTGGTATTTTCAGGGGCGGAAAGTTTTTTCCAGAATCCCCCAGTCTGCACAATACACCAGTATAAAAGTTATTTTACCATGCCTGTCAACTTCTTAAAATATCCATTTTTTCAAAAAAGCATCCGAAACAGGAAGTTTTTGACGGTTTACTTGCCCGTTATGGCGCAAAACCGGGCAGAAATCGCCGCAAAATGCCACACGGAACACCTTGCTTTTTCGTGACGGTTCGGTTATAATCGGTTCCAGCTAACAAAGGAGGTTTCCGCCATGCAAGACGAATTCGGCCCCAATTTCATCACGCTGACCGACGAGGACGGCAACGACATCGAGTTGGAGTATGTGGACGCACTGGAGCTCGACGGCCAGACCTATATGGCGTTTTTCCCCACAGTGGAGGATGACGCCGACGAGGCCGCCGCGGAGGAGTTCGGTCTCGTCATTCTCAAGACCGTGATGGAAAACGGCGAGGAGCTGCTCAGCACGCTCGACAGCGACGAGGAGCTGAACCGGGTCTATGACCTGTTCATGGAGCAGATCCTGAGCGATGAGGAAGAAAATTCCTGATGAAATTGCCCAAAAGGTCTTTTCATCCGGTTTCATTTCTGCTATACTATGTCCGTAAGCGCGGCAGACGCCGTGCCTGCACCCTGCGCGGTGCGTGATAAGCCTTTTTTATCCTCACATTTTGTTATAGGGGATGTCGGATCAGTGTGTGGATCGCAGGCCTCCCGGCTGCCGTATGCGGCTGGAAGTTGGAAGCGGAGAAGCATGCTGGAGACAACCCACCTGCTGAACCCGGTGCAGGTTATAACTTGGCTTACACGGCCGGGCGGGGCATAATCCAATGCATTGCATCGGATGCCAGCCGCCGCAGCATTTTTGCTGCGGCGGTTTTTTTGTGTTTTTACGGGATCGGTGGCGGAATCGGCGTGTCCATTCTATTTAAATCTTTATCCAAAGGATTTGTAGTGGCCGATGCCCACAGCGGTCCGGTTTTTTTGGGGGGGGAATTGGAGGTAAAATCGGCTGGTCCATGCCTCCGGCGGGGTACTTTCTGTGCGCA
>OLZF01001806.1_pt1 | contig 13308 bp, 20 predicted proteins | sample 1674391 | NCBI WGS metagenome assembly OLZF01 (sample SAMEA103958166, study PRJEB25191) | human gut metagenome | biome: human-associated habitat [ENVO:00009003]; feature: intestine environment [ENVO:2100002]; material: feces | place: Germany | collected 2013/2015
ATAATCGGTTTAAATCATCGTTAGAAATAAAAGAATGGATAAACAAATATAGAAAGGAAGAAAATACATCGTTTGCTCTAATTAGAGCATATTCAAAAGACTTGTGCAAGTATTTGTTGTTAGGCCTTTTTTATGTGAAAGATGAAGCGCAAATGTCTCAGACTGCGTTAATATCATATTATGATACTCTTCCACAGGATATTGATGCGTATTACGATAAAACAAATAAATATATATTTACTTTAAATTAACAAATATGGGAGATTTTTTAAAAAAACTAATTGTCTCATTGGCCGAATCAACAGATGAGTCGTTTGAAAAAGGGAAAAGCAACCTTAGCAGTGGCTTAAGAAAAATGCTCGGAAGAAAAGATGGTGTTCAATTCTCTTCGACGATAGATGTGCTTAATTACATGTTATCGGAAGTTTCGAAAGGACTTTGCCAACATCAAAAGTTAGCACCCGCCGATGATTTTTCTGTAATTCTTAAATGGATTAAGCAGAATCTAAAGGGTGACAGGTATTATATGGTAAGAGGCTCTTTCGATGACGGAAGCGTTGCCATTGCCATATTTTTTGCAGACGAAGATCGCATTTATGCAGAAAAAAACGATCCGAAGATCTGTTATACCTGTACTGTCTTACCGAAAGATATCAGCGATTTATTTGGGAATAAGAACATCTATGTACAACCATTCAGCAAATGATAATTATTATGGCAGGATTTTTTCAAGGACTCGGACAAGTTATCACAGGTCTTGGTCAAATAGCGTGGTCAATACTTGAAACAGCGTGTTTAGCTGTAGCGTTAGTTTTTTATGGTATTTATTCTTTAGCAAAAGAAGGATGGGATTGGGCTTCTGAACAATTTAAAAAATTCGGAAGTAAATTTAAGAAGCAAAAAACCATTGACCCTATAATTTCTCAAAAATTAAAAGAATTTATTGATGGTCAACCGATTACCTATGGTAAAAAACTTAGGTTGTCTTCAGATGTGAAGGATTCTAAGACTATAACACGTATTGCACAGGATGAAAATGGTGATGCTCTTGCATTTGAGTTTGTAAAGGTAAATGGTGGTTGTGACTTTACGGGCATTGTCGAACAAGAAGTTGAATAATATTAATAGAAAATAACTTTTACCTTGGCATTGATTTATAATCTTTGGACAAGGTAAGAGTTATCCTTACCAAAACAATATAAATATGAGTGTTACAAAAATTGCAATAATATCTGTAGCAGTAGCAGTTGGTGGTTTTCTAATTATCAAAAGATTGCTGTCAGAGAACATGGTATCTGAAAAGAGAAAAAAAATAGTTAGTATCAATGTTGACGAAGTCAATTACGATATGTTAGTTTCTGATATAAAAAATGTTTATCAAAATAGCGCAACGGCTTATCAAGGGCAAAGATGTAAAATTCAAATATTAAATAATATTCCAACTGTCAAAATGTATTCTATTCTCAAAAATGAGGGCCAGTCATTGTCTTTTAAAGTAGAAGGTAATTGCATTTCTGTTGTATTATTTGTTAATGAAGAGATAGAATATGTAAAATTCTATTCTTATAAATTAATGGATAAAGGTTTGCGAGATATTTTTTCATCTGGCAGAGATATATTTGAACAAGAAATAGATTAATATGATACTAAGTTTACTACTCGGTGCTGCCATTGGAGCAGTTATTGGAGCTGTTATCGCTGAAATAGAACTGTATATAGAAGGTTGTATAACAGCTCAAAGAATTAAAGAGGAGACGAGGCAAAGAGAAGCTTTAAATGCTGTAAATAGTTTTCTTGTGACACAAGTTGAACAAACCTCTATTGGTCCTAAATTGAAAGTGTCAGGTAAAGATAGTAGTGGAGAAACTATTGCAAATATAATAGTTACGGGTCCGTCAACTAATATGTATATTAACCAATCATTTTCATAGAGTATGAAGATTACATTAATATCAGAAATAGATGAAAAGCATCCTATTAATAATGATGCATCAAGTATATCTTCAAAGATATCTTACATAATAGAAGATAGGTTTTTGTCTTCCAAAGCAAGAGTATTGAATGGAAAAATGTATATTTATCTGTTTTTTAATTATCCTCCAAACAATCCAAACTTCCAAGAATTGTCAAAAGGAATATTTATTGGGAAAAGTGAGTCAATAGACTCTTATATAGAGACATCCTCATTCTATACTACATCTGGTTGTGCAATCTCAAGTAATGTAGAAATAGAAGGGTTAGTTAATACTGTGTTTATTTTTTACTCATTAAATGAAATAAATAAATCGGAGATATTTCCATCTACCAAAGATAATGCACCGGTTCAGTATGTTGCTGTAGAGCCTAAATATTCGTTTGAGGATGTAATTATCAATGATGATGAATCTAGGGCTATCCAAAGAGCACTAACTGTAATTAGAGATAAAAAATTGATATTTAACATTTGGGGATATAATAAAATAGATCCTGCAACCAAGTCAATATTATGTTTCCATGGTGCACCTGGTACAGGAAAAACAATGTGTGCTCACGCTGTTGCTCGTTTATTGGGGAAACGAATTCTCATTGCAAGTTATTCTCAAATCCAATCAAAATATACTGGAGAAGGTGAAAAAAATATGCGATCCTATTTCCAAGCAGCAGAAGAACAAGATGCGGTTTTATTTATAGATGAAGCTGATACCTTTTTAAGTAAAAGATTACCGAGTTCAAATGCTAATTCAAAAATCTATAATAGTATGTCAAATGAGTTATATCAACTCATTGAAGAATACAATGGATGTATAATTTTTGCCAGTAACCATATTACTGATTTTGATCCAGCTGTAATTTCTCGTATTATTGAACCTATTGAATTTAAGATCCCTGACAAAGAAGCACGAATCAAAATAATAAACAAATTACTTCCGAGTTGCATCCCATTGTCAAAACCATTATCAGAGGATGATTTTGATCATTTAGCTGAAATATCAGAAGGGTTCTCCGGACGTGACATAAGAAAATCTGTGCTTGTTTTTATGGCAGATAAAGTATATGTAGATAAGTATGTAAATCAAATACCAGAGTCCTTAATATTGTTTACATTAGAAGATATAACTCAAGGATTCAAAGAGGTGGAAAAAGCTAAAAAGAAGCTTAATGCTTCTATTAATAATGCAAATAATTCCTTAAACGATTTTGTAAAAAAGGAAGAGACGAAATTAAGATTATTGCATATTGCAGCACTTGCATTATGGTCTGATAATACTGTGACAGATTTTGAAAAATCTGTCTTTAAAGAGCTATGTGACGAGTATCAACTGAAAGTTAATATTAATGAACGAGAAAAATTGATGACTCTTGATATGCTATGTAAGTATGCAAATACAAAATCTGAAAAATGTGAGATGCTAGATATGGCATGTAGAATGGTTTCAATAGATGGTATTTTGGAACCCTCTGAGATAGAGTTTGTAAAGAATGTAGCAATTCACTTAGGATTTAAATCCGATTTTTTTAAAGAGTTAGAATCCTATTTACATGTATTGGTGAGTTCATATAATCAGCACAAGGCTTTTCCTGAATATCTTGGTACTTCAGAATATGATATACTTAATGAACTGTGCAAAGAATATACAGAGCCTGCAGCATTATTCCATATGGCTGAGTTATTAAAAAATGGAAGTGAATACTATGGCATAATTGCCGATGAAGTGAAAGGAGAAGAGTATTATGAAAAAGCTAGAAAGGCTGGTTACCATTGTTGAAAATACATATTCAAATTATAAACTTAATTACAACGGAGCAATATGATCAAAAAATAATTTAATATTTGGGAAGTGCAGTTGAAATTTGTAATTCATGTTGATCCTTTATCACGTCGTAGCTCAAAGTTTTTTTTAATGGACGGCTTGCGGGAGTTTTTGGGAATAAGTGTGATAATACTATTTTTAATATTGATGGAAATAACAAGGTGTTAACAACCTCTGATGAATTTATGAACTCAGGAACAGTATAAGAATTATACAAGATAGTTATAAGAATACCCTTGTTTTCGAGCTTGTAAAGGTAAATGGTGGCTGTGACTTCGAGGGTGTTGTCAAATAAGAGACAATTTAATTAGCTGATGGGAAAAGATGGATTTCACCATCTATATAAAAATGAAATTATGTTAGAATTTTCAAGAGGAGCAAACAGAAATGTAGATACTTTGGATCTGAATATTTTCCAAGGAACTACGCCATCATGTGCCGTACGTTGTCAGCAGATTATCATGCGTGATTACGGGATTCAGATTCCGCAGGATGAACTGATGGATTATGCCGTTGAAAAAGGTTGGTACAATCCAAAAGATGGTACAATGACAAAAGATATTGGTAATTTGCTTGAAACGTGCAAAATTGGAACTCATGCCAGTTTTGACAACACTGTATATGATTTGGTAAAAGAATTAGAGAGTGGGCATAGAGTTATAGTGTCTGTTGATGCAAGCGAGTTGTGGGCAGAGCCAGGCTCGGACGAGTGGAAATTTTTCCAACAGATGAAAGACCCTAATCATGCTGTTATTGTGGCTGGGGCAAGAATAGATCCTATTCATCCAGAGAACTCAACTGTGATATTAACAGATCCTGGTCGAGGTGATGTCTTTATTGAGTACAAAATGGAGCATTTTGTGCATGCTTGGCAGGATTCTGATTTTTATATGATGGCAACTGATGTGCCTGCACCATATCAGTACAATGAACTGACAGAAGAAATGGAATTCTCAAACTTTGCAACAGAATACACAGTCGCAGAGTTTCCATTTCACAATGAGTTCTCTGATATATATCAATTAGATTCTGATTGGTATGAGCCGTATTATAATGAAGGGCACTTGTTCAATGTGGCCGAAAGGTTATCTCATGAGGAATTTATTGAACATTGGGAAGATTCCGACTTCGATTCTCTTAACGATTTATTTGGATTGGATGAAATGCCAGATACATATCTACAATTAGGAGATAGTTCGTATTCGGATGAAGTTATCCCATTTGGAGATAATGGTTTCGGGATGGATGAACCTTGTAATTATGATGAACTCTAATGCGGGAGGACTATATATGTTGGATAAAATTCTAGGTAATTATGATGCGATTGAACGTGAGGCTGAAGCTTCTCATGAAATAATAGAAAATACTGAAAAGTGGAGTGATGATATTGTTACACCACAAATAGATTTATCAGATATTATGGAATATGAAGATGGGGAGCAGGAAAATCCATGAATTCAATACAAATCGAATTATAGTTTATAATACTTTAACTTAATAAATTATGGACGAAGTGTATAATGGCTACAACGATGTTGATATCAATGCCAATGATATGGAATTAGAAGATAACGTAACGAATGAAGAAGAATCTACTGAAGATGTTATTATTTCAGCAGAACAAGAGATTCCAAACACAGGTTCAGAGGAACTTTCTTCATGTCCTCTTTCGGAGGAGGATCCCTTGGCTACACCAATGAAAGAATTTGAAAAATTGCAACAAATGGCGAAAGACATAGAACGCGAAGGTGATGACAATAGAGAAGATTCTTCGATCGGCAAGAAGTTATGTGCAACTAGGCATGGTTGTCAAGGTGCAACAGATTGCAACTATTCTTATGGATCTTATCCGGGCTGATTATGAACAATAGTACAGAATGCCTTAATGACGCATATGGAGAGGCTATCGGATTACTGACAACATATCGTTGTAATCTAAAATGCAAATATTGCTATATCCTCACAAAACGCAATAAAGATATGAGTTTAGAAACGGCTCAAAACATTCTTGAGCCGTTTCTACTTAAAAAAGGCGGACGTTTGGATATTGCATTTATGGGAGGTGAAACCCTAATGGCCATGAGTATGATACGACCCCTTGTTGAATGGATAGAAAAGGGGAACTGGAATAGGAGTTACCGTCTGTTTGGAAGTACGAACGGTACATTGCTTACTACCGAATTGAAGAATTGGTTAAAAGAGTACTCTTATATTCTGTCATTAGGACTAAGCTATGACGGGTTGCCCACATCACAAACCAATAATAGAGGTAGCAATAATATTGATATAGATTTCTTTCTCACGACTTGGCCTAAACAGCCCATCCAAATGACTGTTAATACGGAAACTGTTGGGAAAATGGCAGATGGGGTCATATATTTACTGGAAAGGGGGGCATTGGTACATCCTAATGTCGCTTACGAAGAAAATGAGTGGAGTCAAGGAGATCTTCGAGAATATGGAAAGCAATTGGACAGACTCCAAAAATACTATAATGAACATGATGACAAGCCATTGATTTCACAGTTCATACATGATTTAAATGAATATGCCCGTTGTATAGACACTCCCAAAAAGCAATTGGAAATTTGTGGTGCTGGAAATGGCTTTCAAGTATTTGATGTTGATGGACAATCATACCCCTGTCATATTCTTTCTCCTCTCGTTTTAGAACATAAGAAATTGCAGCAAGTAAAAAATGGTTTAATATCTCAAACTAATGACTTTTCAGATACTAAGTGTGCAACGTGCCCATATGTATCATCTTGTCCTACCTGCATCGCCTGCAATTACTTATATCGTGGGACACTGCAAAATAGAGATTTGACCCACTGTCAAATTATGCAATTGGAAGTCAAGGCTTTCATAAAAAAAGAAGTCTTGCGATTGACTGCAAAGAATCATCTAACGCCTGATGATGCATTAGAAATTGATTCTATTAAAAAATTGATAAAATATGAAAAGAGTAAAAAATAACTATATCTAATACAATTATGGGAATACTCGACTCCTTGATAATTGCTGAAATTATTTAGGTCCTCTTTCTGATTTCTTACTAGACGTAACGGAATTCAACAATGAAGAAAAAGATAAAACCTCCTTTATTGGCATTCATCGTCATCGTTTACTAACAGATGGAGAAGGAGTGACAACTTTTGTTGGATTTTCGGGTTATCCCTTAAGGTGTAAATATTGCATCAACAAATCATGTTGGGAAGAATCTGGAACAATTAATTATACACCAGCAGAGCTATATGATGAAATAAAGAAAGGTTTAATATATCTTGTTGCTACTGGAGGAGGTGTAACATTTGGTGGTGGAGAGCCTGGGCTTCAGAGTAAGTTTCGGAATTTAGAAAAATTTGCGATGGACGATTACATATCTACTTGGAAACCTCTTTGAATATTCCGTTAATGAACCTTCAAGAACTAATTCCAGTTGTTGATGCATACATTGTTGATCACATTTGAATTGATGTAGCATTATGGATCTTAATTACTATGCTTACTACCAAATTGCTGCTGATTGCAAGGACAAATTACGGGAATGGAGTGGGAGAACGGAAATTCGTCCTGTTGAGTAGGTTGTGTTGAAACATCATGGATTCCCATTCGATTTACCAGAAGGTACTTTATTAGTGGAATGTATGTTGTTTTTTACGCCAATTGGAATTAGGAGGCTTGATTCTACACCTCTTGTCAAATTATTAAAAGAAAAGTTTGGTCTAGTACGATATGTCGGTCAAACAGATATTAATAACATTAGAGATTATACATGGTCACGCATCTTATTCTCAATATCGTTTGTTTGGGGAGGATAATAATGTTTGCGTAAGTTTATAGTACCATCGATAGAATGTGCCCGAATTAAACTCTATATAAATAGAGCTTATAGTTCGGGCGCAATTTATTATGTAGTTATTTAGTCAGACAATTTTGTGGATAGAGGTAGATTCCGAGATATGAAAGCCCTATAAGAGTACATAACAAAGAAACAATGTAACCATTCATTTTATGGTAAGAAAAGATTATATTAAACAATTGATGACAGTGATAGCAGTGCTTGTGTTATCTACAACGTCTATAAGTGCAGCAAATAAAACCGTTACAATGCAGGTCGGAGAAACTATGACACTTCGATTGCCATCGAACATTACTTCTTTGGCATTGAGAGGTGTTCAATGGGTGTCTACTCGTCCTAATGAGATACAGGTTGTATCACAAACAACATATTCTGCAACAATCAAGGTTTTGAAAGCAGTACCTTCTACCACGACATGTCTGGTCAACTGCAGATATTATTATTTGGTAAACAACGGTGGTTATATTTATCAATTAACGGGTAGTTATGATTTTAAAGTCGAGACAATGTCTAATGAGCCAACGAGTGTGTCGCTGCCGTTGTCCGTTACCTTGAATATAGGAGAAAGTAAATCTCTGACAGCTATTCTGACTCCTCATGACGCTCAGACCGAGTTAACTTGGGCATCCAGCAACTACGCAACAATCAATGTGTTTCAAAATGGACGTATTTTAGCACAAAAGGAAGGAACATCTATCATTACAGTCAGGACATCTAATGGCAGAACTGCAACATGCACCGTGAATGCCATAAAGCCAACTATAGATGCCACCTCCGTGAGTATCTCTTCTGTAACTTGTACCATCAAGGTTGGGGAGAAGAACAAGTTAAATGCGGTTGTTTTCCCGTCTAACGCCACGAATAAGCAAATTACTTGGGTGTCAAGCAATCCGTCAATAGTTAGCGTTGATAAAAATGGGAACATCATCGGTCTCAAAGCCGGAACTGCCAATATATCTGTAATGACTAATAATGGAAAAACGGCTTCTTGTACAGTGAATTGTATAGCTATGATACCAGATTTAGAAATTTCTGACAAAAACGGCATGTCAGAGATACCAGCAGTTGCTAATGTTCGATATGACAGGATAATGTACTCTGGCTGGAATAGTGTATGTGTGCCTTTTGCTTTAGACAAAACGATCTTAGATGGGTTCTTGGAGGGCTTCCGGATGGCTCTTGTGGAAACATTTGAGATTGTAGGCGACAAACAATTCGTAACCATAAAAGAAGTCTGCTTCGTGGAGGCTGGAGTCCCTTGTTTAATCTATGCCCCATCTGAGGTTCTTTGCAAATTCAAATTGGATAATGTTGAACTAAAAGCATCGCCTAAAAACTCTTCCATAATGAAAGCCTCATTCCAAAGGATTTGCATTGGGGCTGGTGTCTACAAATTGACTGAAGATGGAACTGCCTTTGGTTTGACAAAAACAGATGAAGCTGTTGTTGCGCCTTTCAGATGTTACATTCAAGTTCAGCCTTAGAAATTAATCTGATAATAATTAGTGATAATATTTAAACATTTAGAATCATGAAACGTAATTTGCTATTTGGTATTCTCCCTGTGATAATGTTTTCTTCTTGTGTAGAAATGAGTACGGTTTTAGAGTTGGGTTCTTTGACGGATTCTTCGGATGTCGTTTTCACAGCTACAACCGAGATAAAACCAACTACTCGTACTGCCCTTTCCGGTAACATCAATACTGATGGTTGTTACTCTTTGTACTGGGCTTCCGGTGATGAAATTTGTATTTCAGACGGTGAAAAGTCTGCAATTTATGCAACAGATGGTGACTATTCTTCAACGGCTGAATTCAGCCATAAAAGTGGAACTGTCAGTGGTAATGCAGCCGAATACACTGCATTTTACCCTTCGAAGATAACTGTATCTAATATGGTGTTACCGTCAACGCAAAATTATGTAAAGAACAATGTTGAATATTTTCCCATGTATGCCAAATCTGACAACAAAGAATTGGCATTTAAAAATTTATGCGGCATCATTCGCCTTTGTATTAAGGCTGGCGAAAACGAAGAAGTTAACATCGCTTCCATTAGCCTGTCTAGCAATAAAGGAATGAGCGGTGCCTTTACAATAGGAGATGATAATGAGGCTGTAGTTGACGGAGCTGATGGTGTCGTGTTAAATTGCATGGAACCATGCAGTTTGTACACTTCTGTGACGACCGATTTTAATGTTATTGTTCCTCAAGGAAATTATAATCCGTTAAAGATAAAAATTCGTAATGCCGATGGAAAAGAGATAAACTTTGAATCAGAAGATGCTATCACGGTAATGCGTAGCGAGATTACTCGCATTAATCTTACTATCTTCAAATCATCCTTTAATACTTCGTTGGAAACTATACCGATTACAGATTCTGATGTTGAGTTTACAGAACGATAAGTTCCTGTCATGCAAAACAGAATTATTCTCAAGTAAGTGGTTTATAAATCACAAAATTAAAATGAATCGTATTGTATTCTTTACAGGAGCCGGTATGAGTCGCGAAAGTGGGCTGCCCACATTTCGCGGCGATGGCGGTTTGTGGAACCAACTTGATGTCGAGACTGTAGCAGACAGACGCTCTTGGTATTGTGGTCGCAGGTCGGATTGTAACGTAAGACGACAAGCAATGCTTGACTTTTTCAATCCGATCAGGAGGCTTATCTTAGAGAAAGAGCCTAATGAGGGACATCATTTAATTGCTGAACTTGAAAAATATTTTCAGGTTACGATCATTACACAAAACGGTGATGACTACCATGAACGTGCAGGTTCCACCGATGTGATTTATCTGCATGGTGAAGCGTTGAAAAATGCTTCAACGGCCAATCCTTGCCGTTGGTATGATATAAAGCGTGAATCCGGATATTCATATCGGGGATAAAGCATCCGATGGCTCACAACTTCGCCCTTACATTATCTATTTCGGAGAAAACATAGAGCAACCTATTTGGAAACGGGCTGTTGAAGCCACCAAATCGGCTGATATATTTGTCATTGTCGGCTCTACTATGTTGGTGTTTCCTGCGGCAGACCTGCTGAAAATGCTTCCTGCAAATTGTAAACTTTATATCATTGATCCACAAGAAGTACAACTGCCGAATGGTTGTCATCACAAATTTGAGCATATTCGTTTGGGAGCATGTGAAGGTATTAAGTTTTTGGCAAAACAGTTAGATGATATGTTGAACGACTTTTCTAACTCTATGGAATAACATGAATATCAGTCTTGGCGGTTGGCAGAGTGGTGAAATAACGCATGCACAGGTATACAAGTTGGAAAATGTGGTAGAAAAATATAAATTCAAAACTCTATATCAAGCAGTAAGATAAATGTATGGAGAAACTATTGAATGGTATGAAATTTTTGTCAAAAATGCGATGAAGATATTTGAGACAATAGATAGATTCGGATCAATATGTAGCTCTTTATAAGAAACAAAAATAATAGAGGATATGTTGACGATTATTTGTATTACGATTTTGGCCTATTGGATTATGGGCAAAGAGATTGACTCGCTGTTGGAGAAAGTGAAGAACTATGAATGGAGCGGTAAAATTAATGAATTGTATATCAAGATCCGGCCATATGCGCTGAAAGCCGGACGAACAGCAACCCGGCCGCTGTTGCAGTTCTATTATGTGATGGTTGATGAAAAGACGACCACATTAGACAGGGTATTGATTTATGCTGCAATCATCTACACCGTATCTCCGGTAAGTTTGATACCAAGTGCCGTATATCGACTATTGGGTGTATTGGATGAAGGTGTCGCCGTTCTCTATGTGTATAAGAAGATAAAGGATAAGATTACACCTGAAATCAATGCCCAGGTTGAAGATACATTAAACGAATGGTTTGGAGTTGAATATGAATTAATAGAAGGATGACTTATGACGAAAGCTATTATACCTTGGGATGAACTCAGTAGAATCGAGAAGATAAAGCATATATTTGACTACTTGGAAACAACGCGTAATAGTCAGGCAAAGAATTTATGGGGACCGGAAGCATCAGGATATAATGAACACATCCATTTGCCTCTTACTGCACCTTGGGAAGAGATCGTAGAAGTTATAAAAAGTAGCCATTATTCTCATACAGCATATGTCCGGTTAACGGATAAAGATTTCAAAATCCCTAACCCGGATGATTTGAGAAAAGAAAGTGAGAGCAAAAGGAACCTCCCTCTTTGATATAGCTTTAGATTTGATAATGAATATCGTGCTTTCTTGGTATGGTGTGAGAAAATGTTGAGCAATTCCAGACCGAAACAACTAGATTTGGAACTATATGATGAAAAGACTCTTGTTTGTAGGATTTGTGTGGAAGAAGGTGACCGAGGTGGTAATAGATATTGAAATTAAAAGCATAGCTGCAATGGAAAATAAAGTAATGAATGATATATGCAAAGATGATTATCTTATCGATAATCGTGGTAAAAATGGAGTACGGGATTTAAAGGTGAATGGATTCGATTTGGTAACGGTAATTACACGGAAGTTTTGGTACAAATAGCTTAAAGTATAAACAGTATGAAGATTTTATATATACATGGACTTTCCTCATCCGGTAATTCTGGAACGGCAGAGCATTTGCGCCGCCTATTGCCAAATGACACCATCTTTTCTCCAGACCTTCCTATTGAGCCAATGGTGGCATTGGAGATGTTGAAAAGACTTGTAAAAGAAGAGAAGATAAATCTCGTAATCGGTACCTCCATGGGAGGAATGTTTGCCCAAAAACTTCAAGGTACATATAAGATTTTGGTAAATCCATCTCTTCATGTGTCACGATCAATGCGGTGTAAATTAGGCATCAACAGATTCTTCAGTGAAAGGCAGGATGGTATTTCTGAATATGAAATAACACCGGAGTTATGTGACCGTTACGAAGAACTTGAGCAAACACAATGTATGGCTTATTCAGGTGAGGAGAGAGATAATACGATTGCACTATTTGGTATAGGTGATGATACGGTAAATTGCCGTGAAGAGTATTGTGAGCATTATACTAAATATTTTTCATTTCCCGGGAGGCATCGATTAACGGAGGATGTCATTCGAAAGTATGTGTTGCCGATTATCGAACAGCAACGTATTATCTTGAATGAAGTAGCTGCTATCCAATCACGAATTGCTACCAGTCCGCTTTCCTGCGAAATTATTTCAGATAAAGATGTGATTGAGCGGATATACTATTCCAAATTTCGGGATTTAGAAAAAATGGTCTGCAGCGATCCTTTAAAACTTTGTTATTTACGGATGTTATGTGATAATTATACCGCGATTTATGCACGTGTAGAAGATGGCAATCATGAAACATTGTTGCATAAATTAGAAACAGAATTGATAAAGAACAGTGATAGGTGTAGATACTTGTTGGTTTCCACACAACATGCAACCAATTTCGGACAGATTGGATATGAGAAATTTTTACAAACATATTCCAACTTCCTTTTCGGTATAGTTGGTTGCAGTAATACCGAGAAAATAGAACATGTAATTTCATATGATAACGCCTTTCCTGAAAATACAATTGAGACTTTCATTATTATAGGTATAGGCAAACATCAAAGTTAGAAAAAGAAAATAAAAATGGAGGCGACAGAAGATAGATAAATTAAGAAAATGTACTCTATAAGTAA
>OLZF01001814.1_pt1 | contig 13241 bp, 8 predicted proteins | sample 1674391 | NCBI WGS metagenome assembly OLZF01 (sample SAMEA103958166, study PRJEB25191) | human gut metagenome | biome: human-associated habitat [ENVO:00009003]; feature: intestine environment [ENVO:2100002]; material: feces | place: Germany | collected 2013/2015
CGATAAATGTCTGATAATATCAAAATTTATTGGGAGCTCATGCGTTTTCGATGATTACTAGAATATTGTAAACGTATCTCGTATATGCTATAATGTGACCAGACATAAGATATTAAATCTATCATTATGCTATATAAGGCACGAACGAACCCCCTGGGAGAGGCGACTCCCAGGGGGTTTTTATCTAACTTCTACCGTATCCACCAGGCATGCAGCACACGCAAGGCACACCGCCCATGCAGCATGACATGAGGGTACATATAGTACAAAGGTTGTTGCAGAACTTTCCGCCGGTCGGCATATCCATTCCATATCCGGCACCTCTGTCCATGTACCACTGGCGTCCGCTCTTGATGGCCTCATATGCCTGTCGGTACTCCTGATTGCCCGGGTCAAGCTCCATGGCGCGCTTTATCATCTCCATGGCCCTTATCTGATTGCCAAGTCCGGCGTTGCACACACCACTGTAATAATGCCATCTGGCATCGTGGTTATCTATCTGATTGAGGACGTTCTTCGCCTCCTCATAGCTTCCGCTGTTCATGTAGTTCTTCGCAGCCTGAAAATATCTGGAATCCTTATCATTTGGATCGTAGTCATTCTGTCTCTGATATCCTCCAAAGCCAAATGGGCCAAATCCTCCGAAACCGCCAAATGGATCGTCGTACTGTCCGTAACCTCCTGACGAACCACCATAAGAGTTTCCGCCATAAAAACCGCCAGATCCATAACTACCGCCGTAGCCCTGCGAGCTTCCGGTTCCATACCCACCAGCACCACCGTAACTTGCACGGTCAGCCTCACCACTCACAATGGACTTGTACGCCTGCTGTATCTCCTTGAACTTTTCCTCAGCCTCATCCTTGTGGGGATTGTTGATATTTGCATCTGGATGATACTTGCGGCTCAGCCTTCTATATGCTTTTTTCACTTCTTCTTCGCTGGCACCTCTTTTGAGTTCCAGTACCTCGTAAGGATCCTTCATAATCTGTTCCCTATCCTTTTCACCAGACCATTTATAATCGTCTTTGACTAGGCCTAGTGCTATAATCAAGTAATCTTCTATTTGATGACGTTTTATTTATCTGCATTTTCACCATCTGTATTTTTATCTTCTGCGCATCCACATCTTCTGTTCGTAGTTGCATAATACGCTTCCCATATCCCTGAGTATATTATATTCCTGAGTATTCCTACATTCTCAATAATAGGAAGCATCTCATACTCCTTTGCAAGCGGAGCCACCATCATCATCAGAACGTCCTTCGTCCACTCTGCAAGCTCCTGCCATTTGCCCGGTTCTATGGGCGAATCCACACCCACTGATTGTACATCAACATCCAGCTCATGTGCAAGTCTGCATACAAACGGATTGTAATTTCCTGCTCCTATATCCTTTTCTATATCGTCATATGCATCCATTATGTAGACAAATTTGCCCAGATAATAGCCTATCGTCCTGAGATACGATTCCCACTCATCATGTCTTGGTGCACAGATCTCTGCCATGATATTGCCAAAATGCCCCGACAATGCGTCCATATCATCAGATCCCGCATCCTCCAGCTCGCTTATCGCCTTGAGGTTATCCACTATGCTGCGAATCTTCTGTGGATAATCTTCCTTGAGTCTCCTGCCATTTTTCCCGGCGAACAGCACATCTGCATAAAGCTTCCGGGTAAACATATGCTCATCGTCCCAGTCATCTATACATTTATAATAGGTAAGGATCACGTTCATGTCAGCAACATAGTCTGTGTACTCATTCTGTACATAAGTATGCTTTGATGCCGGGTGTGCGATGCACCTTCGGCTGCCCGAAAACTTCTCCGGTTCATATAGCCCTGTCAGAAGAAGTACCAGAAATGTCATGTCGTAGCTGAGGCTGATCTGTCCTCTGGCACCATATCTGTCCTTCAGCGATTTGCACAGGCCGCAATAATACTTACGGTATTCATCATATTCTTTCATCTTAAGCTCAGGCTGGTTCACCACTATATATCCAAACATCTCTCAATCTCCACACTATATTCCAACATAAGACTTTATCCGTCTGCGCTGTTACTATGACTTCTTCACAAATCTGTTGCCGCACTTAGGGCATCTGATCTCTATCTTGCCCTTTCCTCTTGGCACTCTGATCATCTGCTGGCATTTGCTACAGACAAATATCTTGTATTCCTTGCCGGCTTCCTTCTGTTTCTTCGCGCGCTTGAATATATTTCTCACGCCCGCGGTATGCTCCATGAACCATCTGTTCTGCGCCGCGCGCTTGTCATAGTTCTTGGACATGATCCTGACATATCCATATATGAACATGAGAAGTCCAAGGAAATAAAATATCCCTGTCTTGATAAATGCATCCAGCACCATAAATATCAATCCGCCCCAGGTAAGAAATGATGACAACTGATCGTTGCCGTACCTGGATCTCATAAATCTTATAAATTTGTCTTTCATAATCACCATTCTCCTCGTAATTTTCTAAATATTATATATAAAGATACCCGATATTCCAAGTCTCCCATTTCGTATCGGGGGTCAGGTACCTCCGTCCCCAGGGGGGGCAGGCACCTCCGTCCCCAGGCTACATTGTCTCCAGTTTCTCTGCGGATTCCTGGAGCTGTCTGTAGGCTTCCTTCATCCTGCCCATCTCCACGTCATCTACATGATTCATGTCTGTTCGTGTCACAAGCTTCCTCAGATACTCGCAGTCGCTCTTGATCCGTTTCATTTCCTTTTTATCGAGCTGTGTGCCCTTGGTCTCAAGAAGATTCTCTACCTTATATACATACGCCTCGGCCTCGTTCATAATGTCTTTGAACTCTCTGGCTCCAGCCACATCATCCTCGTACTTCTTCGCATCCTCCCTGGCTCTGCGGATCTCCTCCTCCGAAAGGTTGGTGCTGGATGTGATCACTATCTGCTGTTCCACGCCCCTGCCCAGATCCTTAGCTGAGACCTTGAGAATACCATTTGCATCCATGTCAAATGTGACCTCGATCTGAGGAACGCCCGCCATGGCTCTCTTGATACCGCTGAGTCTGAAGTTGCCTAGCAGCTTGTTGTCCCTTGTGAAATGCCTCTCGCCCTGGTATACCTTGATCTCGACATCCCTTTGGAAATTGCCCGCCGTGGTAAATATCTTTGATGCCCTGGTCGGAATGGCTGAATTTCTCGGAATGATGACATTTGCCACGCCTCCAAGGGTCTCGATGGACAGCGAGAGAGGCGTCACGTCCATGAGGAGAATATCGTTCACCTTGTTCGACACGGTGAGCTCGCCGCTGAGCTTGCTTCCCTGAACCGCCGCACCCATGGCAACGCACTCGTCCGGGTTCATATTCTTGGATGGCTCCCTGCCGGTTATGGCACGAACCTTATCCACAACCGCCGGTATACGGGTGGAGCCACCCACCAGCAGCACTTTATCTATCTGATTTCTCGTTATGCCCGCATCGGACAGCGCCTGATTCACGGGTCCCGCCGTTCTCTCCACCAGATCATAGGTGAGCTCGTTGAACTGCTCCCTGGTTATCGTCATGTCTAGATGCACCGGCTGATTCTTCACCGTCGATATAAATGGCAGATTGATGTGTGCAGTCTGCGCGAATGAGAGCTCCTTCTTGGCATTCTCACAAGCCTCCCTCACTCTCTGGGATGCCGTGATATCCTTCGCCAGATTGACCTTTGTCTCCTTTTTAAAGGTCTTGATGACGTAGTCCTGCAGCCTCTCATCAAAATCATCTCCGCCCAGATGATTGTCTCCCGCGGTGGCAAGAACCTCTATGACGCTGTCCCCTATCTCTATAACAGACACGTCAAACGTTCCTCCACCAAGATCGTACACAAGTATCTTCTGCGCCTGACCATTGTCCAGGCCATAGGCAAGAGCCGCCGATGTAGGCTCATTTATGATTCGGAGCACATTCAGCCCCGCTATTCTTCCGGCATCCTTGGTCGCCTGCCTCTGGCTGTCGTCAAAATAAGCCGGGACGGTTATGACTGCATCAGATACCGGTCCGCCCAGATAACTCTCAGCATCGCTCTTCAGCTTTGCAAGTATGATGGCCGATATCTCCTGCGGTGAATAATCCTTGCCGTCTATCCTCTTTCTGTATGTTGTTCCCATCGCTCTCTTGATGGATGTGATAGTTCTGTCCACATTCACAGTCATCTGTCTCCTGGCAGCCTCACCCACCAGTCTCTCGCCATTCTTCGTGATGGCTACTATGGAAGGTGTGGTCCTGCCACCCTCCGAATTCGGTATGACGGTTGGCTGATCGCCCTCAAGCACTGCCACACAGCTGTTTGTTGTTCCCAGATCTATTCCTATTACTCTGCTCATATATGTCAACCTCTCTGTTATGGTATTCTGATCCACTCATGGGGACGGAGGGGTCAGGCACCTCCGTCCCCATATATTGTATATAATAACCATCACTTATGAACATAATTTGGACAAAAAATAAAGTAAGTATAAAGTTAGGTTAAGAGAGTATAAAAAAAGGGGACGGAGGTTTCTGACCCCTCCGTCCCCGGACTTAATATTCTACTTTGATGCTTTCTCTGCCTTGATAACCACCTGGAATTCCTTCATATCCTTTGCGATCTCTCCGCTTAATGCCAGCAGACAGATAAGGTTCGGAATCGCCATGAGCGCATTCGCTATATCTGAGAAGTTCCATACAAGATCCAGTGATATCGTCGCGCCTACGTATACAACGAGCGAGAACACTATCCTGTATATCATATTGTACTTGTGCGACTTGAACAGGTACTCGAACGCCTTCTCTCCGTGATACTCCCATCCAAGGATCGTGGAGAATGCGAAGAGCACAATTCCTATAGTTACGAGCCAGCCTCCCACCTTGCCAAGTGCAGAGCCAAATGACAGGATCGTGAGAGCCGCACCTTTTATAACAGTTGAGCAGGCAAATGTTCCATCCTCAGCAAATGTATAATGGTTTCCGGCTGCATCAGTCCATGTACCGGTAAGACTTCCTATGGCAGCCTGACTCTCCTCCACCGCAAGCTCACTTGCAAGCTTTGTATTCTCATCCTTGTTGAGTTCATCGGATGAAAGAACCGAAAGCATCAGGGTATTTGACGAATTGGATGTATCTGTCAGAATGAGCTGGTCATCTGTGAATTCATATGTATAATCCGTTGTGGTAGTCTTGTTATCAGAATCAACAGCCTCCACAGTAACCTCAGTTCCGCTCACCTGATAGCTGCCCTTTGTACCGTTCTCCGTAATTCCAAGCACACCCGACGATGCAATACAGAGACCTGTGATGGTGCAGACTACTATAGTATCCCAGAATGTACCTGTCATATTGATGTAACCCTGACGGACAGGATTGTCTGTTGTGGCAGCTGCCGCTGTGATGGCCGCCGAGCCCATTCCGGCTTCATTTGAGAATACTCCTCTGGCAACACCGAATCTCATGGCATTCATCATAGCTGCTGTGATCGTACCACACAGACCGCCACCGACTGCCTTGACTGAGAATGCCATCTTGAATATCATGGCAACTCCTGCTGGAAGATTCTGGATATTGACGATTATTACAATAAGTCCGGCTACGACATAGAATATCGCCATCAAAGGAACAACAACTGATGACACCTTAGATATAGTCTTGATTCCTCCAACTATTATAAGAAGGGCAAAAACCGTAAGTATAATTCCTGTCACATATGTAGGCACGCTGAATGTGCTGCTAAGAGATTCGGATATGGAATTGGCCTGTGTCATATTTCCTATTCCAAATGAAGCGATGACTGCAAAGAGTGCGAACAGCCAGCCCAGCACTGCGCCGAACTTCTTATGCTTGAATGCCTTCTTCATAGTGTACATAGGACCGCCGCTCATCTCGCCCTTGGCATTCACCTCACGGTACTTGATAGCAAGCATACACTCTGAGAACTTGGATGTCAGTCCAAATGCTGCGGATATCCACATCCACACCAGTGCTCCCGGACCTCCCGATACCATGGCCGTTGCAACACCAACGATATTTCCCGTTCCTATGGTTGCAGCAAGCGCAGTGGTCAGTGCCGAAAATGGTGACACGTCTCCGGTTCCTCTGCTCTTTGTCCTTGCCTCCTTGCTAAGTGTACTCTTCAGCGCATAGCCGAGGTTCCTCCAAGGAAGAAATCCTGTTCTGATCGTCAGAAATATTCCAGTTCCAACCAGAAGCACCAGCATGACCGGTCCCCAGACAAATCCATCCACCGCCGACACGATCTCATTTAACTTTTCCATACAACCGCCTCCTCTTTCCAGGTTATCCATATTATCCGACCCGGCACTCCCCTCATTTTTTGACCCGAATCAGTTTATATACCCGTAAATTTACTTTATTTTTGCCGTAAAGTCCAGAGTATTGTGGTGTTATGGTTATTTTCCTTTATTAATTAAGTTATGCGAGCGGTTGGCGAAATATTATGCGGTGTGGTGGTCATTTAAAATTCACCGTTATCGGACATATCTCCGCCTTGGTTCCAACCCGCATATCTGGGCCAAACACGCCGACTCCTGATGTCACTATGTTGTGCATGCCGTCAACATTCAGGTAACCGCAGGAATTTTCCCACATCATCGCCACAAGTATGTTGCCTGGGAACATTTGTCCGTCATGGGTGTGTCCACACAGATCCATATCCACACCTGCCGACGACAGCTCCTCCAGCTCCTTTGGTTCGTGATCGAGAACTATGATGGGCTTTGATTTGTCCATATTTTCCGTAATCTCGTCCGCGGATGCTCTGTCTGTGGCTCCATTTCCCGGTCTGTGGGCATCGCGGCGGCCATAGATATATATGGAATCGTTTATCAGCACTCCCTCGTCGCGAAGAAGTGTGATTCCCGCTTTCTCTATAAACTCGTCCATCTCAGGGCTGCTGGTCTTCTCCTTCTGTCCGCCAAATGTAAATCCGGCAAGCACCTGCTCCTGTATATCGTGGTTGCCATAGCATGCATACACTCCATACTTTGATTTGATCCCCCGGAGTATTTTCTCAAGCTCCTCCGGCTGGTCAACGGCTTCCCATTCGTTGTCAAATATATCACCCGCTATCAGCACCAGATCTGCGTCCTGCTTATTTATAGAATTCACTATTCTTTGAACCTGCCTGACGCCTATGTTGTATCCAAGATGAAGATCTGCAACCAGCACTATCTTCATGGAATCCATCTTCTGACCATTCTCATCCCGTGCTTCCTTATTGATGGTCACATCATAAGGCGTCACCCGCACAAGTCTCGCATTTACCACTCCCCAGAATGATATACACATGATAAGTGTTGCGCACACACAGCCTACTATCCTGCGAACCCGCGGCACACATATCTTATCTTTGCTCACTCTGAATACATGAAGCAGTAGGAATCTTCCAAGCTCGGCTATCACTATGAAGAATATCATATAAAGCAGAACACCCAGCCAGTAATTTCCCACCAGCTTCATGCCACGTTTGAACCTTCCCTGTGGCAGGAAGAATGCGATCACCAGCGCCGACGCCAGAAATGCATATAGCACTATCGGGACTATCCAGCCCTTCTTGCCTTTGAGTTTCGGGAAATATGCCTGTACCCAGCCCTTTATTCTCCAGAACAAATATATATTTAACGCTATGTAAAAAGGTGCAATGAAAATTGCTATCATCTTTTTTCTCCTTTGTTTTTCTGACTGGCCAATATACATATTGACGGCAGTCCTTTGTACGATTTATTCATACAATAATATACTCCCAACACCACACATACACAAACTTAATAAATCGTAATTCCACCGTCATCCCCTAATATCCAAATATATTTAAAGAAAGTACAAAATTTTCCTAAATCACATAAAAATAGCCCGAAAGATACAAAATCTTTAAGATTTGTACCTTTCGGACCGTATTCTCTTGATCAGGGATATTTTTTCCAAAATGCCTGTTTTAAACCCTAATATTATATCCCTTAGTCGTTCTTCTTCACTCCAAGAGTTACCTTCTCACCGTTGATGTTCCACTCTTTGGTGTATCCGTCAACCGAGCCGGTTATGATCTCTGTTGCCATAACGTCGCCGATGATGGCATCCGCATTTGCTGCGATGATGTCATTTGCCTTCTGGCTTCCGTCAGCGTATACAGTGATCTTGTCCATAACCTCGAATCCAGCCTCTTTTCTCATAGTCTGAACCTTGGATACTATCTCACGGACAAATCCTTCCTCAAGAAGCTCCTCTGACAGATTTGTGTCGATAACTACTGTCACACCGCCGTCTGCCTCAGATACGAAACCGTCCATCTGAGCCATGTCGATCAGAAGATCAGCCTCAGTGAGTACGATCTCCTCTCCGTCTGCCTCAAACTTCAGAGCGCCCTCTGCCTTGAGCTCTGCCATGGCTGCGTTGCCATCCAGTGCTGACAGATGCTCCTTGATCTTACCAAGGTGCTTACCGTACTTAGGTCCGACTGTACGAAGCTGTGGCTTGAAGCTGTATGTTGTGTAAGCGCTTACATCATCATCGAACTCAACGTTCTTCACGTTCAGCTCATCCTCGATGATAGCCTTCTCCTCACCGAAAAGCTTCTTGTCAGCCTTGACATACATCTTGCCGATCGGCTGTCTGTTCTTGATATTTGCTGTATTTCTTGCTGCACGTCCCAGAACAACGATCTTCAGGATCTCGTCCATAGCTACCTCGAGCTCTGGATCGATCATCTTCTCATCCACCTCAGGGAATGAGCACAGATGAACTGAGAGAGGTGCATCCTTGTCTATATTTCTAACCAGATTCTGGTAAATATCCTCTGCCATGAATGGGAGCATAGGAGCTACTGTCTGTGCTATAGTAACGAGCGCTGTGTAAAGTGTCATGTAAGCATTTACCTTGTCCTGCTCCATGCCCTTTGCCCAGTATCTCTCACGGCCACGACGGACATACCAGTTACTCATGTCATCCACGAACTCCTCGAGAACTCTTGTTGTCTCAGGGATCTTGTATGCGCCAAGGTTTGCGTCAACTGCCTTGACTGTTGAGTTCAGCTTGGACAGAAGCCACTTATCCATAAGTGACAACTTGTCGTACTCTAGCTCATGCTCAAGTGGATTGAAGTTGTCTATATTTGCATAGAGTACATAGAACGCATATGTGTTCCACAGTGTACCCATGAACTTTCTCTGACACTCAACAACCGCATCCTCATGGAATCTGTTAGGAAGCCATGGTGCTGAATTGCTGTAGAAGTACCATCTGATGGCATCTGCACCATATTTGTTCAGAGCATCCATAGGATCTACCGCATTTCCCTTGGACTTACTCATCTTCTGTCCGTCCTTATCCTGGACATGTCCGAGAACGATTACGTTCTTAAACGGAGCCTTGTCGAACAGCAGTGTTGAGATCGCCATAAGTGAGTAGAACCATCCTCTTGTCTGGTCAACAGCCTCACTGATGAAGTCAGCAGGGAAGTGCTTCTCAAATATATCCTGATTCTCAAACGGATAGTGCCACTGTGCAAATGGCATTGATCCTGAATCGAACCAGCAGTCGATAACCTCTGTAACTCTGTGCATCTGCTTGCCGCACTCAGGACACTTGATGGTTACAGCGTCGATGAACGGACGGTGAAGCTCGATGTTCTCAGGGCAGTTGTCGCTCATTGAGCGGAGCTCTTCCTTTGATCCGATGGCATGTCTGCAGCCGCACTCACACTCCCAGATGTTTAGCGGAGTACCCCAGTAACGATTTCTTGAAAGTCCCCAGTCCTGAACGTTCTTCAGCCAGTCGCCGAAACGTCCCTTACCGATGCTCTCCGGGATCCAGTTTACAGTGTCATTATTCTTAACCAGCTTGTCTCTTACCGCTGTCATCTTGATGAACCATGTATCTCTTGCGTAGTAGATAAGTGGTGTGTCACATCTCCAGCAGTGTGGATACTCATGCTCGAACTTAGGCGCATCGAAGAGAAGTCCTCTTGCGTCCAGATCCTTGAGTACCTCAGGGTCTGCATCCTTTACGAACATTCCGGCAAATGGAGTCTCCTCAGTGAGGTCACCCTTGCCATCTACAAACTGTACAAATGGAAGATCGTAGTTTCTTCCGACATTTGCATCGTCCTCACCAAATGCAGGTGCGATATGAACGATACCGGTACCATCTGTCATAGTTACATAAGTGTCACATGTGATGAAGTGGCCCTTCTTGTGCTGCTTTTCACATACAGGCTTTACGCACTCATAGAGCGGCTCATACTCCTTGTACTCAAGATCCTTACCGACATATGTCTCAAGAACCTCGTATGCAGGAACTGCTGCCTGATCGTCTGCTGCTTCCTTTGCAAGACCGCCGAGAACCTTGTCTGCAAGCGCCTGTGCAAGATAATATGTGTAGCCGTCTGCTGCCTTAACCTTCACATATGTCTCATCTGGATTTACACAGAGTGCTACGTTTGAAGGAAGTGTCCAAGGTGTTGTTGTCCATGCGAGGAAATATGCGTCCTCTCCGATAACCTTGAATCTTACTACTGCTGAACGCTCCTTGACTGTCTTATATCCCTGTGCAACCTCATGGCTTGAAAGAGGTGTACCACATCTTGGGCAGTAAGGCACGATCTTGAAGCCCTTGTACAGAAGTCCCTGATCCCAGATCTTCTTCAGCGCCCACCACTCTGACTCGATGAAGTCATCATGGTATGTTACATATGGGTTGTCCATATCAGCCCAGAAACCTACCTTGCCTGAGAACTCTTCCCACATGCCTTTATATTTCCATACGGACTCCTTACATTTCTGGATAAATGGCTCCAGTCCGTACTCCTCTATCTGCTCCTTGCCGTCGATTCCCAAGAGCTTTTCAACCTCGAGCTCAACAGGCAGACCGTGTGTATCCCATCCGGCCTTTCTGACTACGTTATGTCCCTTCATTGTCTGATATCTAGGGATCATATCCTTGATTACACGTGTAAGAACGTGTCCGATATGTGGCTTACCATTTGCTGTTGGAGGGCCATCGTAGAATGTGTATGTTGGCAGATCCTTTGTCTCTTCAACACTCTTCTCAAATACCTGATTTTCTTTCCAGAAGTCCAATACCTTCTGCTCTCTGTTCACGAATTCCAGTTTAGTCGAAACCTTGTCGTACATGTCGTCTTTCCTTTCTGTGATAAATATAAAAAAGCCCTTCGTCGTAATCAGGACGAAGGGCTTTGAGTTCGTTATACCACCTATTACTTACATACTAACATATGCGCTCCCCTTAACGCAGGAAATACGTCAGAGCCTACTTGATATGCCACAAATGCCTCACCGATTATCACCGCTTTGACACCGCAGCTCTTTTGGTCTGCAACTCCAGAGTGATATTCCGAAAGTCTCTACTGTCACCGGGCTCGCACCGCCCCCGGCTCGCTGCTGATCTCGCAGACTCCGTACTGTCTCTGTCATCGTTTTTATCATCTATCCATTCCTTAGTATAGCAAGTATTTGTGGTTTGTCAATCGCTATATTTGCTGTAGACTCAACTTTATGTTGACCTGTTTTTAACCACTATTTCTTTACAACCACACTTTTAGCTGTGCTCCATGCTCATTGGCTTTGTCTTTTTCTCAACACATACATCAAATGAACCCGTTGCATCCGAAGAATAAAAATATGTACTTATTATAAACCATCACAGTGCTTTCTTAACTTTAAAATCACTGCAACGGCCTTTCTTATCTTAATATACATAAAGATCGTAGTCCACGAGATACCACCTGCTGCCTGACTTCACTACAGTGTATGTTATCTTGCCATCTGCGTCATCTTCTGAACCCTTTATCTCGACATCCATATCGATTTCAAGACAATCATCCACTTTCATATCAACATTAAGCCTATCAAGTGTCTTATTTACATCTTCTATCTCGTCTTTTTCATACTTCTCCTCTGATCTATCCTCTATCTTGATGCTCTTTACTGTTCCAACTTCTTCCTTCATATCCTGAACGTCCTCGTTGAACTGATTCTCGACAAAGTTATCGCCCCATGTCTCGTTATAAAGCTCATAGTAGTCATCTTTCATCAGCTCAATCATGGCATCTGCATCGCCATTTTCGTATGCCTTCGCAAGCTCATCACCGATCTTTGTCGCACTTCTCTGTCCCTTACCACCAGAAAGTGCTAACACCAGCACAATAATCACGATGATTACTACTGCGACTATTCCACCAATTATCGCAACAAGCTTTTTGTTGAGTTTCATGCCCGGCTTCATGTCTGCGCCCTGAGGGACACCAGCCTGTGGTCCCGGCTGTCCATACTGGTTCTGCTGACCTGGCTGCTGGAACTGATTAAAGCCTCCGTACTGGTTGTTCTGCTGGCCTGGCTGCTGGAACTGGTTAAAGCCTCCGTACTGGTTGTTCTGCTGGCCTGGCTGCTGGAACTGATTAAAGCCTCCGTACTGGTTGTTCTGCTGTTCTGGCTGGCCTGGCTGCTGGAACTGGTTGAAACCGCCGTACTGGTTGTTCTGCTGCTCTGGCTGGCCCGGTTGCTGGAACTGGTTAAATCCACCATACTGATTCTGCTGCTCTGGCTGCTGGAACTGTCCAAATCCGCTATACATATTCTGCTGCTCTGGCTGACCCGGCTGCTGAAACTGTCCAAATCCCCCATACATATTCTGCTGTTCAGGCTGTCCTGACGGATGAGGCTGTCCGTCACTTGCATCTCCACTCTGTCCAGCCCCTTGCGCATTTGCAAATGCACTTACGCCGGGAGTTGTGAGAACTGTAGTTCCCTCGTCTTCGTATTCATCGTCCGTATTCCCAAATCCATTCGTGTTATTCTCGTCCATGCTGCTCTCCTCCTGTGTTAAATCTGATCAAAATTTATCTGTCTCACGGCAAATTTACCTTGTTGTTCATATATATAGTATAATGGTAGCATTTTATACGTTATATGTCCAACTAAAATGTTTATTCCATTGAAGGAATTTTGCCAAAACACTGTATATCATTTCTCATTGTCTCCACCCTTCTTTCTATAGCCCATAGGGGTACATCCCACAATATTTTTGAATTGTTTTATGAAGTAACTCACACTGCTGAAGCCACACTCAAGTGCAATATCCGTTACCTGTCTATGGGTGGTCCGGAGCAATTCGGCCGCCAGTGTTATGCGGCGCCGTTGGACATATTCCATCGGTCTGTAATGCACATACTGGCTGAATATCCTCTGGCACTCCCTGACGCAGATATTTGCA
>OLZF01001816.1_pt1 | contig 13230 bp, 7 predicted proteins | sample 1674391 | NCBI WGS metagenome assembly OLZF01 (sample SAMEA103958166, study PRJEB25191) | human gut metagenome | biome: human-associated habitat [ENVO:00009003]; feature: intestine environment [ENVO:2100002]; material: feces | place: Germany | collected 2013/2015
CGGAGCAATCGACTTTCATGAATGGTGATGTCTGCGCCAGCAGACATGTCCGTTTCCTATGAAAGTCCCGGACAGCGGCCATGAGGAGTGCATGCCTGCATGCGGCGAGTCATGAACATTGGACGGGCAAGCCGGTATGAGTAAGGAGGAACCGTCCATGACTACAAAACACTATGATGAATGTTATTTTGTAAATTATGATTCTTATGACGATCTTAATTTCTATGAAGTGGGATGTCAGAAATGTCCTCCAGGGTATAGTTTCGGTCCCATTATTCGAGACAATTATGTCCTTCATTATGTTTTAAGCGGAGAGGGCAAGCTCTATTTGAACGATAAAGAATATCCGGTATCAGAAAAGCAGGTTTTTGTTCTGCCACCTAATTTTCTTGTTTACTATAAAGGAAGTAAACAAAATCCCTGGAATTATATCTGGATACATTTCAATGGAAAAAAAGCCATTGACCTGCTCTCCCAGGCAGGTATCACCAGCGAATCTCCAGTTCTCAGACCGGTCTCCCCCAGTCCGGAACTGGAAAACTGTATGTTGGATATGCTGCATTACAACAATCAGGAATACCGGTGTATCGGAGACTTATACCAACTTTTTCAGCTTCTCATTGCTGTCAATCCGAACAAGCCTGAGACTGCAAAGCTTGATAAGTCCCTGCGCTATGTAAAAAACGTTATCAACTTTATTTCCAAAAAGTATTCTGAACCTATAAAGATTCAGGAGATTGCAGACTTTTATGGTCTTGACCGATCATATCTCTGCAAGATTTTTAAACATGCAACGAACTATACACTTCAGGAATATCTGATTTTCTTCCGAATCAAAAAAGCCAGACAATTACTAAAAAATCCTGAACTTCCTATCCAACATATTGCTTATGCCGTTGGTTATCGTGATCCATTTGCCTTTTCAAAAGTCTTCAAAAAAGAAACAGGAATATCCCCCTCAGAATACCGCGCTCAGCACCTGAATTTTCAGGACTGACTTTCCTATGTTTCATGGATTTTGACTACTCCGGCAGCTGTCAGCCACGCAAAAAGCAGAAGGTATCTTCTGCAGACGAGCGGCTTTTAAAGCCTGCTTCTATCTGCCAAGATACCCTCTGCCTCAATTATTTTTTAATGAATGTAAGAACCTTTCTGTTACTTTGCGTATTTATTCATAAATCTGCTGATAACAGCCGCACACTCTGACCGTGTCATAATGCCTTGCGGATCAAGCATCATCTGTCCGGATTTTCCCTGAATAATTTTCTCTGCAATCGCCCAGCACATGGAATCTATTGCAAATACGCTTACTTTGTCCCCATCTTTGTAGTTGTCAAGCGCCGCCGACTGACTTATGTCATATCCCTGTCCTTTTGCGAACCGCCACAGCATGATGCTCATTTGCTCCCGCGTAACTGCATCATCCGGTCCAAACTGTTGTCCGTCACCATAACCCCTGATAATCTTTTCCTGAGCTGCCCATCTGACAGCATCCGTATACCATTCATTCTCTGGCACATCTGAGAAAGTATCCGATGTATTTGTCTTTGGGGAACCGCCAATTCTCCAGAGAATAACGGCTGCCTGTGCCCTGTTCAAGGATTCCCCTGGACCAAACGTCACCGAATTCAGACCTGTCATCAGTTCCTTGTAATAAGTATAGGCAACTCCCTCATAGAACCAGTCACTTTCCTGCACATCCTCATATGGAAGTTTGCTTACCGCTTTTTCACCTGCGATTGCCGGGGTAATCTCAAACTTATCAATATTTGGTGTGTAATTTGTACAGGTATTCGTCCCTCCTACACCGTTTTTCAATACTCTTGTATCATCATTGTAGATTTTAATCGTATTTTTTCCTGCCTGCAGCCGAAGTGTGATTACCTGAGATCTGAAGCTGTCATCACTGTATGTATTCCTGAAAAATACCTGGAATGGCTCCCCGTTATTCACAGAAACCGTAATATAGCGGTCAACCATCTGAGCATTATAGGAATGATTGCCGAACAATTCTTTATTCGACTGGTATACAGCTACTTTATAGTCTCCTGCTTTCTCTGCATCATATGTCAGAGTCAGACTGTTTGCCGCTTCACTGCTTCCCTGCATCTGTGACACATACCTGCCCTCTGATGCAAACGGATTTTCCGCCACAGCAGCATCCCCACTCAATTCGCAGCTTTCCGCCTCAATTACCGTGGTATTCGTACCATCATCATTTTTGCTGACTGCCAGCGTATCGACAGCTAATTTTTCATCGGAAGCATCAAGATCAATAATATTCATACCCTTCTGCAGATAAATTCTTACGGATACCTCCTGCCATGTATCGCTTCCCTGTACTGTCTTTTCTGCCACTTTACGATCCAGTGTCTGATTGGTATTGTCCAGATAATAGCGAATCTCAGTATCGGACTCGGCTCTGCACCGTACGATAACATCATAAAGACCATTTTCGGGAACAAACGCATTGAATCGGATGCCGCCCCCTTCAGATACCGGCGTATTTAATCCCGAAACATATCCGGAACCAGAATAACCCGGTATACTGCTTTGTGTTGTCACTGTTGTAGAATCCTGAGTTCCCAGAATATTAAAATCACTCAGCTCCGCTTCAAAGATTCTGGTATTTTTTCTGGTTTGGACTGCCTTCTCATCCTTCCCTACATAGGTAAGATATATACAGTCCATAGTAGCTTTTCCTTCACTTTCGGTTGCTTCTATTCTCAGCGTATTGCTTCCCTGATTCAAATATACATACTCTGTATGCATTCCTGACATAAACCAGTCCAATGTGTTTTCAAGCGTCATACGAATCGGTTCTCCGCCGTTAACCGTAAGCGTCTGTACCGCATTCTTCGGATTATTATTTGCCGCATCGTTGGTCTTATTCCCGGTTGCCGCTCCGTATACCATATCAAACTTGTAAAAACCGCTCTCAGGAACTTCCGTGGAAAATGTAACGCTGTCCCCCGGATGATCAATATACTGTGCCTGACCGGTTCCCGAACATGGATACCGATTGCTCTTTGCTGTGAATTTTACATTTCCAGTAAACTCTGCACTTTCCGCCTCATATAACTGCTTCCATGCACCGGAACTTATTACCTGCACGGGCTCGTCATCTGCCGCCTGTGATAATGTGACATGATAAGCTGCCGCCTCCTGTGCATCCGGGATCACCAGTTCCAGACATCCTTTTTCGTCCACCTCACAAATCTGTTCTGAGATCAGATCCGGGGCGTCGCACACACCATTGATACCGGTGAAGTTCGTCTGCTCCAGCTTTACTTTTACTTTCTTCGCATCTTTAAAGGTCTCTGTCTTTGTCACATTCTGCAGTGTAAGATTTACATCTCCATCTTTTCCGCCGATAATAATATTGCTGACTTTTTTATTATCATCCAGGGCTGCTACACCGTAGAGCTGTGTTTTGGAAGCTCCCTGAACATTCATCTTCAAAGTCTCACCCGACATTTCTCCGTACCATTTATACAGCCACCAGGTAGCATTTGGTTCATTACTGTCTGCGGCGATATCACAGAGATTATTTGATATATGCCAGTAAGCAAGACATGCATTTGCTTTTTCATCCTCAAAAGCTCCCAGATAAGCAGTCAGCCTTCCTGGCACTCCCAGATCTGTAAAGTTTGCATATTCATTGATTACAATCTCCCGTTCTTTATCAACCAGCCCCGGATCCAGCCAATACTGCTTTTCTAATTTTCTAAAATTAGCTACGTTCTTTGAGAAATTGCCCAGTTCCCCATCGTTTAATACATGCCATGTAATCTGATCCGGTATACAATTGTTTTCCGCACAGAACTTTACAAATGCCTGCATATGGTTTGCAATATAATAGCAGCAATTTGTTCCCGCTATTTTTGCATTGGGATCTTCTTCTTTTATTACTTTATAGATGGTCAGCCAGTCATTCAGGAATTTTGTATTATTATTCCTTCTGATTTCGCCGTAACGCTGTCCATCCGGTTCATTAAACGGAACATAAACCACCTTATCTGCTAATCCGGCCGCTTTTACATCCTGAACCATCTTTCTCATCTTCTTTCCGTACTCCGCCATATCCTGGCTTTCGGCTTCATACGGCCAGTTTGCATGAATATCCGGACATGCAATCTGAATAGAATCTCCCCCTGCCTCCAGAAACGTATCGGCAACCTCCAGCGTATCGCCGCTTGGATGCTGCAGACCATGAGGTGCGTTCTGCTCAATAATATTCGGCTTCAGACCGGTAAGGAGATTTACATTCGGTACATTGTCAGATCCGAGTCCATACAAAAATCCTGTTGCGCCATGCTTGACAGCCCCTGTCTTCGCCTCCATGTCCACAATCAGATCCCCGGCCGGAGCGCTCGTATCAACGTCTCCGTAACTCTGAAACAGTTCCAGAGCCTGGTCGGCATCCATAATCCCCTTATAAAAGCTCACATCATCCAATAAGCCCTTAAAATCATCATCGGAGGTATAGACCGAACGTCCCAGAGCATTGTACGTCAGCTTTTCAAGATATCCGTCGGCAAACAGCTTCGGAAGAACCTCCGCTGCAGATTTTGTGCCCTGCTGCGCATCATTATACCCCACTTCCTTTCCGTTAATAAATACCTGCCAGGAAGACGGGCTGACGCTGACAGTCAGCAGCTGCCATGCATTTCTTGTCAGATGTGTATTATATTTTATCTTTAATGCATCTGCAGTAGCTTTTTCAGGCTCTCCAACATAGATTGTCGCATCATAGACATTGCCTCCTGTTACCAGCGCAAAATCTGGAGATGTCCAATTATTTCCGCCGTCCCTTGTCGCTCCCAGTTCAGAATTTGACGCGGTAAAAAGTCTTACATAATCCCCTGCGTCATAGGCTGCCTTGACCCACATGGATACCGTAAATCCATCATTGCCCAGATTGGAAAACAGATCTCCCGGAAGGCTCATAAAACTGGAGCCATTGTCTCCTCCCTGCAGAGAAAGAACCTTATTGCCTTTCACCTGGTCGTCTATAATTGCAGCGCTGCCTTCCAACAGAGCTCCATTTCCTGCATTTTTACCGTCCACATTCTCAAAATCCCACTGATAAACCAGTTCCGCTTTTCTGGCCGGCTCATCAAATCTTGTACTTTCATACAAGGCTTTTATCTGTTCTTCTGATAATGTCTCATTATAAAAAGCTACGTCATCCAGCTTACCGATGAAGTCCTTATCCGAGGTATAGAAAGACCTTCCAAGGGATGCATATTTTAATGTTTTCAGATAATCGTCCGCAAACATATGCTGCAGAACCTCCGCAACAGGCTTTGTATTATCGACCGCATCCTGATATTCTACTTTCTTTCCGTCTATATAAACGGAAAAAGCATCCTTGTTCACGGCAACCGTATAGTACTGCCACTTGTTACGGCTCAGGCTTTGATTATATTTCAATTTTGTCTTATTTGATGTAGCCTTTCCTGGTTCGCCCACATAAAGTGTCACATCATATACATTTCCGCCGGCTGCCAGTCCGAAGTCCGGAGAGGACCAGTTATTCCCGCCGTTATTCGTACTTCCCAGCACGTCATTTGACGCTGCAAATACCTTGGTATATGCCCCTGCCGAGGGGTCTGCCTTAACCCACATGGAGATTGTAAACCCATTCTCCGCACCTTCAAATAAATTTTCCGGCAGACTCATATAGGAACTTCCGTTGTTTCCTCCATACAATTCCAGCACATTTGACTTTTTCTCGGCGTCCTCCAAAACCTTGGCAGTTCCAGAAATCACTGCGCCGTTCCCGGCATCGTTTCCCTCTACATTTTCAAAATCCCAGGAAAACGCAGCTTCTGGCAAGTTTTCGGATACTTCCGCCCGCACTTCCGAAACATCGCCGCAAAAAACACTGCCGACCGACAATATCACAGCCATTCCAAATGCCAGCACTCTCTTACTCTTCATATTCCTTTGCCCTCCTATACTTTTTAGTGAATGTACCTCTATTATTAAATCCGGGAAACCCTATGCCTTTTCCCGCAAATAATAAACTTTAGAACTATAATCTCCTCCATTTGCACACAGCGATTCCTTTTTTACGATAATACCAACATTCATCAGCTCGCTTCCGCTGTACACCCTTGCATCCTCTCCATCAACTATATACTTTTTTTCAGGGCAAAGCCCTGCAAGCTTCAGCCGTTTCCATGGTCCATTGGGCTCTGCAGACATCTGATAATAAGCCGCCAATGCCTCGCTTTGGTCCTCCGACACAACAATCCATCCGGCTTCCCTGCCCTCAAAAGGATTCAACAGACGATAAAATACTCCGTGCTGAATCAAATGACGATGCGCTTTCACAAACTGCACCTGACCTTTTATCTCCGCTTTCTCCATCTCTGTCATTTGACTCAGATCTAACTCGTAGCCAAAAACACCGAACATTGCAGCATTCGCTCTTGTCTTAAGCGGCGTAACACGCCCTGTCTGCTGATTGGGAACTTCTGAGACATGAGCGCCCATGCTGGACAGCGGATATACATAGGAGGTCCCATACTGAATTCTGACCCGTTCCATCGCGTCCGTATCATCGCTTGTCCAGGTCTGAGGCGCATAATACAGCATTCCCGGATCAAATCTCGCGCCTCCACTGGAACAAGACTCAAATAAAATCTCAGGAAAGGCTTTCGTCAGCCGTTCGTATAACGCGTAAACTCCAAGAATGTACTGATGGAAAACCTTTCCCTGCTCCCTTTCCGTCTTCTTTGCAGAGTAACATTCTGTGATATAGCGGTTCATATCCCACTTCACATATGAAATATCTCCGCTACTAAGAATTTTTTCCATCAGACCGTAAATATAAGCGACCACCTCCGGTCTGGAAAAATCAAGTACATACTGGTTGCGGCTGGGAGACGGAATTCGACCAGGTGCACACAAAATCCAATCCGGATGGCTTCGATACAAATCAGAATCCTTATTCACCATCTCCGGCTCAAACCAGAGTCCGAACCGCATCCCCATCTTTTTTATTTTTCCTGCAAGCCCTTCAATGCCATTAGGCAATTTTTCATAATTTGTCACATACCAGTCGCCAAGACCGGATCTGTCGTCCTCTCTCTTTCCGAACCAGCCGTCATCCAATACGAAGAGCTCCATACCCAGTTCTTTTCCCGTCTTCGCAATCCGCAAAATGCTCTCCTCCGTAAATGCGGCTCCGGTGGCTTCCCAGTTATTGATTAAGATCGGACGTTCGCGATCCCGCCAATATCCGCGTGCCAGTCTCGTTCTATAAAGCTTATGGTAAGTCTGGCTCATCCCATTCAGGCCCTGACAGGAATATACCATAACCGCTTCCGGACTTTGAAAAGCTTCTCCCGTATTTAGTTCCCATTCAAACCCTTCCGGATGAATCCCCAACTGCACCCGCGCCATATCACAGGTATCAACGCAGACCTGTTCCATATGGTTTCCGCTGTATACAAGACTGAATCCCAATACCTCTCCAAGATTCTCCGACGCACCGGGACGCTTCAGCGCAAGAAAGGGATTAAACTCCGCACTGCTGCATCCGCATCTGCTTCCAGTCCCCTGGATTCCGTGCGCAAGCTTTCTCGCCTTTGGATATCTCTCCCTGGCCCATGCTCCGGTGAGACTTAGCATCTCATACTCTGCGTCCGGAAAATCAATACTTGCGCTCAGAACTCTCTCAAGCGCTACCTTTTGACTTCCCCTATTTACAAAACGCACATTCCTTGTAAGAACCGGATAATCCCGAAACACGGTATACGACAAGATACAATCCAACTGAAGCAGCTTATCCGTAAGCAGTATCTCTACCGTATCAGCTTCCTCGGCATTTTCCACATATGTAGCCGGCAGTCCTTCCAGCTGTTTTTTCCCTTTGTAAATCTCATGCCCCTGATACTCCATACATACAATTCTGCTGCCGTTTTCCTGACAGATTTCATATGCAGGTTCACGGAAATCCCCTCTTCCTGCACAGGGATATTCCATTTTGGTATACTGAGGACTCATAAAGTAATCGTCTTCCTTTGTGTAGACTGCCAATGAGCGGAGTCCTCCCTCCAGAAGATATGAAAAATCCTCCTTATGATCAACTTTTTTTCCGTAATATAAATTTCCAAGTTCGCCATTATCGAGGATCTGAATGATATAACTGATCTGGTCATTAAAAATATGTATTTCCTTTGATGTATCCGAGTAAATAATGGCCATTTATAATTTTCCTCCTGATGTTGCAACACCCTCAATAAATTGTTTTTGAAAAATAATGTATACCACCAGCATCGGCCAGATAGCCAGCACAGCTGCAGCCATAAGCTGCGGATAATTTACAGAATAAGCGCTGGAAATCTTCGCCAGAGCCGAAGACAATGTGGCTGCATCAGAATTTGTATTTACAATCAACGGCCACATCAAATCTTTAAAAGAGAATAATGCGGTAAAAATCCCCAGTGCAACCAGACCTGACTTTGTAAGCGGCAGCATAATCTTCCAAAAAGTCTGCCAAATATTACATCCATCCAGCCGCGCGGATTCCTCCAATTCTCTTGGCAGGCCCATAAAGAACTGCCGCATCAGAAACGTGCCGAATGCGCTTACCAGTCCGGGAAATACAAGTGCGAAGACGGTATTTCTCATTCCGATCCGATCCACCATCAGGTATTGGGGAATAATAAAAATCTGAGCGGGAACCATCATCTGAAACAATACCAGACCGAACAGAAAATTTTTGCCCGGAAAGTTAAGTCTGGCAAAAGCGTAAGCCGCCATCGCACTGAATAATACCGCGCAGAGTACCCTGAAAAACATCATCGCAAACGTGTTAAAATACAGACGTATAAAGTCATTCTGCTGAATTACCGCCTTAAAATTATCCCACTGAAGCGCTTTTGGAAAAAACACAAACGGATTCATAGAGGTGGATTCACTCACGGTCTTCAGCGAAGTTAATACCATCCATAAAAACGGCATAATCATAATGCAGGCGCCCATCAGCAACAGAATATGTAAAGCCACTGTGGAGACTGTTTTCTTTTTCTTCATTCTTCTCTTCCTCCTACATATAATTAACCCACTTTTTCTGCAGTTTGTTCTGAATCACGGTAAGAATCATGATAATAAACAAGAGCAGCATGACAATAGCTGAGCCGTAACCCTTATTTGAATACTTAAAGGAATTATTATAAAACAGGTACACCAGTGAAACCGTGTGATTATAAGAAGGACTCGTCACGTCTATCATCATATAAATCACATCAAAAACCTGCATCGCCGTAATAATACTTGTCACCAATACAAAGAAAAGTGTAGGCGATACAAGCGGCACAGTAATAGAAAAAAACTGCCTTACTTTACTGGCTCCGTCAATACTGGAAGCTTCATAGTAATCCCGCGGAATCTCCTGAAGACCGGCAAGAAGCAAAACCATACTGTAACCGATCGTACTCCAGATTCCTATAATAGAAATCGCTGTCAAAGCCACTTTGGGGTCGTCAATCCACTTAATACCGTGAATTCCTATCTTCTCCAGCACATGATTAATCAGTCCATACTGGTAATTATACAGCCACTTCCATACCATCGTTACGGCTGCCGGCGCCGCCACCATCGGGATAAAATAGATGGTCCGATAAATCCCCTTTCCCTTTAATTTTCCATTCAGCGCTACAGCCATCAAAAGCGCAATAACAATTGTAAGCGGTACGACAAGGCATGTATAACCCAGCGTATTCCTGACTGCATACCAGACCTGCTCATCCTGAAGCATTGTCTTATAATTTTCAAGTCCTACGAATATATTTCCCTTTCCGAAAGCTCCGCTCTTAAAAAAGCTCAGATATAAAGTCTCAAAAATAGGGATAATATTCAATACCAATAATCCGATAATTGTCGGCGCTACCATAAACCAGGCCCAGCACCATTCATTCCATGTTTTCTTGCTTACTTTTTTCAATCTGCTTCTCTCCCCGTTAAGAATACGGCAGTCTTATACTGCCGCATTCAAATCTTTTAACAGTTACTCGGCTTTCAGCGCCTCGTTCATCATTTCAGCCGTTGCTTCACACGCCGCCTTTACATCTTCTTTTCCGGCATATGCATTTTTCAGCATCTCATAAGCTTTGTCTTCCCATATACTTGTCTGATTGGAATACGGACGAATCTGTGCGTCACCAATCATGTCCATATAGCACTTCGCCTGAAACATCGGATACGCAGCGGCAAACTGATCCGCAGTGCCATTATATGCAGAAATTGCAATACCCAGGTCAGCCTGTCTTTCCTGGCCTTCTTTACTGCTCAGATACTCAACCCATTTCCATGCTTCATCCGGATGTTTGGTCGTTGCTGCAATTGCATTGCCCAGTCCGTTAAAAATCGTTGCGCGGCCTCCATCGTTCGCGGAAGGCAAAACTGCACAGTCAAAATTATCTTTCATAAAATCAGTTGCCGCAAAACCGGAAAGATTCCATGAACCGAAAAGTCCCATCGCGCACAACCCATTCTGCATTGCCTCTGCCCTTGCCTGATCATCATAGATTTCCGGTGACAGACCTTCCTTTACATAACTGAAGTATTCTTCAATTCCCTGGATCGTCTTTTCGTCATTATAACCGGATTCTTTTCTGTCCTCAGAAATAATTTTTCCTCCGTTTTGATAAACAAAGTTGTAATATCCTTCCTGATTATGAAGTCCGGCGCAGAATCCATACTGCGATCCGTCATCCTTCGTCAGCTTTCTTGCTGCTTCCTTCATCGTATCCCAGGTCCATGTATCGTCCGGATAAGCAAGCCCTGCTTCATCAAAAAGCGTCTTATTATACCAAAGTGCAATCGTATCATAATCCTTCGGAATCGCATACTGCTTTCCGTCGATATTATAAATCTCATTCAGACCTTCCGGATAATTTTCCAGATCTACCTTGTCACTTTTCTCTATGTAATCGGTAAGATCCAAAAGCTGATCATTCGATCCATAATAGTAAATATTATTCGAATGCATCCAGAAGGTATCCGGAAGCGATCCTCCCGTTCCTGCCGCCTCAAGACCTGTCCAATAATCATCCCATCCATTTACCTGAATGTCAATCTTGATATTCGGATTCTCTTTTTCAAACTCATCCGCAATCTGCTGAATTAATTTTGCCTGATTGGAATCCCAACATGCATAGCTGATTGTTACTTTTTCATCTGATTTTTCAACCTTGCTGTCAGAAGATACGTCTTGCTCATCAGATGTACTTTTGTTTCCACACCCTGTCATAAAGGATACCAACATTGTCGTGCACAACAGTGCGCTTATTACTTTCTTTTTCATAAGAACCTCCTTTGTTTTCCTGCTTTTTTCTTTGTTTCATATGCTTAATATACAGCATTATATGTTTAATGAAAATGCATTTTTGTGTTCAACGCATGGAAAAATGCGTCTAAAAGCATCTTCAACATTGTAATCATGTTTATGCGAAGCAAATTCTCTGCGCACCAGAATCCATGGTCGGATATTCTTTTTTGAACTGTATCACACACAATAATAAAAAGAATCTCCTGGATAAACAGATCTATCTTGGAGATTCTTCCCGTCTATTTTATTTAACTTTGTTTATGCGTGATGGGTTATCACACTACCGCCCGTTTTCCGGTACAGATTTCGTCTATCATTTTTATTTCTTCCTGCGTGAACTTCGCACAGGAAACCACAGAAGTATTTTCTATAATCTGCTGTGGTTTCGATGCACCAATCAGAACAGAACATACGCCTTCATCTTTCAATACCCAGGAAAGAGCCATCTGGGTCAACGTCTCTCCCCGCTGTCGGGCCAGATCATTCAGTCTTCTAATCTGCTCAAGCCGTTCTTCCGTCAGATCATTGGCATGAAGAAATCTATCATCACGGGCAATACGGCTATCCTTTGGAATTCCATGAAGATACTTATCGCTCAGAAGTCCCTGTGCCAGCGGACTATATGCAATGATTCCTTTCTTCAGTTCTGCTGCCTTTTCTTTCAGACCATTCTTCTCAATCGTCCGGTCAAAAATAGAATAACGATTCTGATTAATAATAAACGGACAATGAAGATCCTTCAGGATCGCAGCCGCTTTTTCCATGGTCGGTCCATCATAATTGGACAGTCCTACATAAAGTGCTTTTCCCGACTGTACTGCTGTAGCCAATGCACCCATGGTCTCCTCTAATGGTGTATTCGGATCCATCCTGTGATGATAAAAGATGTCTACATAATCCAGTCCCATTCTCTGCAGGCTCTGATCCAGGCTTGCCAGCAGATACTTTCTGCTTCCCCAGTCCCCGTAAGGGCCATCCCACATCAGATATCCCGCTTTTGTACTGATCACCATCTCATCTCTGTGCTGTCCCATCTCTTCTTTTAAGATTCTGCCAAAATTCTTCTCGGCACTGCCCGGTTCCGGTCCGTAGTTATTCGCAAGATCAAAATGCGTGATCCCATTGTCAAATGCCGTAAAGCAGATCTGCTTCATATTTTCATAGACACCGGTATCTCCAAAATTATGCCAGAATCCCAGTGACACTTCCGGTAATTTTAATCCGCTTTTTCCACAATACACATAATCCATTTTCTGATATCTTTCTTCTGCAGCCTGATACATACTCTTATACCTGCCACTCAAAATGTGTTGAAATATACTCAAACACATCGAGAAATTGAAGTCCTTGCGGATACTTCTTACTGCTTCAATATGTATGCTTTGGCGATTATAAACAATACGCTACTCACAAGTTCTCGTACACTCCACAGTCGTAAATTCCTGCGATAGCCCGCAGTACATACTTACGTTTGCTTTCATTATGCAACTTCGTAAGTTAAAGCATCTCTTAGATTAAGAGCAGCATTAAAATCCCTATCCTCGACATAGCCACAATCACAACGGTATATTCTATCTGAAAGCTTCAAATCTTTCTTGATAGCACCACAACAATGACATATTTTGGATGATGGATACCATCTGTCTACGACTCTTAATTCAATACCATTTTCATCACATTTTGCTTTAAGCTTGGTTCTAAATTCATAGAACTTCTGTGACGCAACAGCTTTTGAAAGATGTCTGTTCTTCATCATTCCTGATACGTTTAAATCTTCAATCGTTATATAAGATGGTTTGGTTTTCACTATCTCTGCGATTGTTTTGTTGATATAGTCAGTACGGATATTGTCTATTTTATGATGAACTTTCTGTACCTTAAGC
>OLZF01001817.1_pt1 | contig 13227 bp, 16 predicted proteins | sample 1674391 | NCBI WGS metagenome assembly OLZF01 (sample SAMEA103958166, study PRJEB25191) | human gut metagenome | biome: human-associated habitat [ENVO:00009003]; feature: intestine environment [ENVO:2100002]; material: feces | place: Germany | collected 2013/2015
ATTATGATTTGGAATGATACGAAAGGAGATTTTTAGTAATGTTTTCCGATTTTAAAGCAGCGTTTAAGGAAAATCCATCTTATGAGACTAATATACCTGAGGGGATTTTGAGAGCAATAAGCGAACCGCTACCTGAAGGATTTAAATATGTAAATGCCCAAAATGGTTTTTGTAGAATAGAAACAGAGGGAGAATTTATTATAAGTTCGGGTAGTATTAAATTGCCACATACTGCAAGAGAAATAATTGATAAAAATATTAGTATGGAGGAGTTATGGACATATCTATATAATTCCCAACAACAGGCGGAACTTTTACCTGATAAGGATGGTTGTTATAAAATAAATGGAAATGCTTTTAAAGCGAAAGATTTAATAGTAGCACCATTTAGAAATAATATAGTTCAAGAGTCAACACGTTTCTATTTGGTTCCACCTAAATTTCCAAAGTCACATTTAATTGAAATAGGTTCACCTGGTTATAGACGGAATATAGAAATACGACGACAGCCCAGTAATAGTCTTGCAGTTATTAAATTTGTTTCTGTAAACGAAGAAGCTTTAAAAATTAGTTTTTCTATTGATAGCGAGACGGACAAATTTACCTTTACTATTGGGGTGTATGAGAATAAGGCAAAAAGTATTAACGAAATAGTGAAGGCAAATGAAATTTATAATGCCTTTATGACAGGAAATGGTTATATATGTGGGTTGAATGTTCCTTTTGCAGATGAATATGAGGGAGACGAAAAACCAGAAGAAGTAGTAGAATTTTGGAAGAAAGTGTTGGAATTAGAGAATTATTTGGGAATAAAGTTTCAGCCAGATGAAGAAATTACACTTGATTTATTAAATACTGTTTCGGTATTATATAATTGCCTTATAAAAAAACTGCCTTACAAAAAATATGAAAATTATGAAAATGTTTCTGGGCAAGGATTTAATGAAAAATCGGATAAGGTTAGAGATATGATAGGCAAAGAGATTTATTTTGAAATGTCGGCTGAATCTTCCGTAGAAATTATGGGAAATAAGATATCATTATATCAATTGATTGGTATCTTTAATGCAGTGGTTGTAAATCAACGATTGCCTAAAGAAGGAACAAAGGATAATTTTTATATTGAACTCGCAGCAAAAGAAGGAGAAAAAATGTACTCTGGAAATATGCTTTTTGATAAAGAAGACGAGTTGGAAATATATAGAACTAATCAAAATCATATAGATGAGTTAAGAAAGGCTAAAGAACAAGGCCTTGTGGAGTATGTTAAAGAATAATTTTAAATATCATGTATCAAAAATCCATTGACATAAAAAAGTCGATTTCGTATAATAATAGTAGAAGATACAGCGTGCTGTATCTAGTGGGCTAACACTTAAATCCGAAATTCTTACCGGACGGATGTGCCGGTTGTTGGCAGGCAACGCAAAAACCTGAAACGCTTACTGGACGAATGTGCCAGCCGTTGGCGGACAACACAAAAATTAGCCATAAAAGAGAGTTGGTAATGCTACGGTATTATAACTCTCTTTTTTAGTTTATAGGGAGAAAGGCATGAAGCATACATATACGAAGAAAGAAGCCTTACGGATTATTATTGCAACTGCGAAAGAATACGCTAAAATGCTGGAAGGCTTGAATTATTTATTTATATACCGTAATCGGGTCAGTAACGAAATTGAATATTTTGAAGCAGTATTTCTTCCAAGAAATTATCAGCATCTGACGGGAGTTGAGTTTTTAGATATGGAGGGGAATTTGCAGAAGAATTCTGTGTTCTTTTACCACAAGTGTCTTGATAATACTCTTACAGAAGATGAATTTCGATTTAAAGAGGATGGCACAACTCCATTGAAATTAGAAGCATTACCGAAGTTGGTTCAATTCTTGCGGTTTTCAAAAATGACTGCATTATATAATGGAATAAGACCAAAGTTGGCGGTTGATCGTGTTGCGGGAACAATAAACTATTGTCTTGGTTTTATAAAAGATGGAGACTATTTTGTACCAAGTTCCTGTTTGCTAGAGGACATTCGTAAACTGGGAGATAATCCATCACAGATATTAGCGATTATGTCAAAAAAGGCAAATCAATCAGAACCCATTTATAAAGAGATACGTTATGTGGCTAAAGGAGTTCCTTTGAATAAGTTAAAAATGTCGGATGAATTGAATAATTTGATTTCATTAGAAAAATACATTGACAAATGATGGTTTCTTGGAATTCTGATTGCAAAGGTGCGAAATTCCTTGACAAAAAGGCAATCCAGAGTGATTACTGGACTACCAAATTTGTTAAGGAGTTGATATCAGATGACAAAAGAACAACAGCAAACTATCGAGCGTCTTCGGAACATGGGATTAGGCTACCGGAAAATAGGAATTGCATTAGACCTTCCAAGGGACAAAGTCAGAAATTATTGCAAAGCAAATGGTTTGGATGGATATGCAAAAAAGCGTCTCCAAGCCAGAGAAGGAAAGCTAATGGAAGAAGTCTGCGCCGACAGTGTATGCAGACAATGCGGCAAGCTATTAGAGAAGAAATCCGGCGGACGAAAACGGATGTATTGTTCTGATGAATGCCGCAGATTATGGGTGAAAACCCATCCGTTTCTTTACAAGCATGAGTGTATGTTTTGCGGAAAAGAATTTGAGAGTCAAACGAAAAATCAGAAGTTTTGCAGCCATGATTGCTACATCCGTAATCGGTTCTGGCGGCAGGAGGATACCGAAGAAATCATGAAACTGATCCTTGCCGGGAAGAAAGTTCCGATGGTTCCCAAGTGGCTCAAAGACATACTCAATGGCGAAACAAAATGAGCAATAGTTTTGCCGAAGTGTATGGATGGGGTTGCGCTTTCCGAAAAGGGGTGAAAACCGCTAAAAAGGGGTGAAAATTGTCCGGTGGGGTAAACTGAAAAATCGCTATACTCTCTGGCAAAAGGTGGGGATAGTTTTGAACAATAACTTTTGCTATGTAGTATTCTGGTTCTGTCCCCACGCATGTTGAGTGTGTCGTGTTGATATCAAAAGTTCGGAATAGATAAATTAAAACAGGAGTTGATATAGTGTGAGAAAAATATTAATAACTGGCGGAACGGTATTTGTAAGCAGATATATTGCTGAGTATTTTGCAGCAAAGGGTGGTGATGTTTATGTGCTTAACAGAAACACTCGTCAGCAGTCAAAGGGTGTTAAGTTGATTGAAGCAGACAGGCATGATTTGGGAGATTGTCTGAAAAAGCATTCCTTTGATGCAGTTATTGATACTGGGTATACAGCAGACGATGTGAACGCATTGTTAGACGCGTTGAATGTGTATGGAGAATATGTTTTTATCAGCTCAAGTGCAGTATACCCGGAATATGCTAAGCAGCCATTTCAGGAAAACATAAAATTGGGAGAAAACAAGATCTGGGGAAAATACGGAAGCAATAAAATAGAAGCAGAACAGGCTCTGTTGAAGCGAAACCCCAATGCATATATTCTCAGACCGCCATACTTATATGGGCAAATGAATAACGTGTATAGAGAAGCCTTTGTGTTCGATTGCGCATTGGCAGACAGAAAGTTTTATATTCCACAAAATGGAGAAATGAAACTACAATTTTTCCATGTTCATGATTTGTGCAGATTTATTGATGTTATTTTAGAAAGAAAACCATCAGAGCATATTTTTAATGTAGGAAATGAGGAAGCAGTATCTATTCGTGAATGGGTAGAGATTTGCTATCATGCAGCAGGCAAACAAGTTGATTTTGTGAATGTTGACAAAGACATAGAACAAAGAAATTATTTTAGTTTTTATAATTATGAGTATTATCTTGATGTTTCCGGGCAATATGAACGAATGCCAAAAGTAAAATCGTTGTACGATGGATTAAGCGAGGCATTTGAATGGTATATTAATAATCAAAATCAGGTCAACAAAAAACCATTGATTGATTTTATTGACAGTAATTTGGTTTAGTAGAGGATATGTTTCCACAAACAGATAAAATTCCATTGATATGTTCCCTTGAACGGACAGGCGGCTAAAATACGCCATGACATTTATTTTATCCTCTCGTGCCATGTTGAAACGGTCTGTTTGATGTCAAGGAAAGAGAAATAAATAGTGAAAAGTTGCGTATTTACGGGCTTTTTTTGAGATTAGGCAATAGCTCATGAAAGTCCGTATTTCTTATATGAAAACATATCTACTGCAAAAAACGGTCAAAGGGTTTAGGCAGTGGATTAGATGTTATGGAAGGAGTAAGAAGAATGGAGAAATCAATTAAGGCTATTGAGACAAAATATAATGGCTTCAGATTCAGAAGCCGATTGGAAGCTCGCTGGGCCATTTTCTTTGATATGATTGGCCTAAAGTATGAGTACGAAGTTGAGGGATTTGAAATGAATGGTGTTTGTTATCTTCCTGATTTTTATATACCAAGTCTTGATAGATGGTTTGAAATCAAAGCTAAACCGTTATTTTACAGAGATGTAGCTTCCAGTTAAACGATGTGAAATCTCCTGTGATAAGAGATTTAGTATCTATATAGAGGAGATAATAAATCTGATAGTAACTTTTTTGCGAATTTTCTATTTGGTGGCTTGCAATATATGTGGAGTTTATGTATAATGAAAGCGTTCACTTGCATGGAGGTGATAACTTGGATGAAACAAGTCAGAAAATAATTGATGCTGCAATGATGCTAGTACGAGATAAGGGGTACGTTGCTACTACCACGAAAGCGATTGCAAAAGCCGCAGGTGTAAACGAATGTACATTATTTCGTAAGTTCAAGAATAAGAAAGATATTGTGCTACAAGGTGTAAACCAAGCTGGGTGGAGGGCAAATGTCACACCAGAAATTTTTGAAAATGTGAAATGGGACTTGCAGGCAGATATAGAGATGTTTATGAGAGCATATATAGATAGGATGACTCCAGATTTTGTAAATTTGTCTATTGGTTTAAGAGCACCACAGTTATATGAAGAAGTATCTTCCCTTATTATGAAAGTTCCACAGGCTTTTTTATCGTCATTTACAGAGTATCTTAATAAAATGTATGAAATGGGAAAAATACCAAAAGCAGATTTTGACGCTCTGGCTATGACAGTTTTTTCGTCAACATTTGGATACACTTTTTTGAGCGCTTCTTTTGGAAATAAATTATCTAAAGTAGAACAAGATGAGTATATAAAAAGTAGTGTACAACTGTTTATAAAAGGATTAGAACAGTAAAAAATCGGTACTGCCCTATGGTAGTACCGAAAAAAATAGACCATATGCAAGCAAGCACATGCATACAAAAAAGGAGGAATAAGACATGGAAATAACAGGTGCAGAATTATTTGTAAAGGCATTAAAAGAGGAATCTGTCACAACCTTATTTGCTTATCCCGGTGGGCAGGCGATAGACCTGTTTAACGCATTATATGGGGAAAAGGACATAGATGTCATCCTGCCACGCCATGAGCAGGGCTTAATCCATGCGGCAGACGGTTATGCCCGTTCCACGGGAAAGGTGGGTGTCTGCCTTGTAACCAGCGGACCAGGGGCTACGAATCTTGTTACGGGAATTGCTACCGCAAATTACGATAGCGTTCCGTTGGTATGCTTTACGGGGCAAGTACCAACCAACCTTATTGGCAATGATGCTTTTCAAGAAGTAGATATCGTTGGCATCACAAGAAGCATCAGCAAATATGCGGTAACAGTACGGAAAAGGGAGGATTTGGCAGAAACAATCAAAAAGGCTTTTCACATTGCAAGAACGGGAAAGGCGGGAGTAGTCGTTGTTGATTTTCCAAAAGATATTCAGAGGGCTTATGGCAGCGATTTTTATCCGAAAGAAATATCCATCAGAAGTTACAAGCCAAATACTTCCGTACATACAGGACAGTTAAATAAGGCGATAGATATTCTGAGCCATGCACGAAAGCCTGTTTTTCTAATAGGTGGCGGAGTTAATATTGCTCATGCAAATAAAGAAATGACACAGCTTGCGGAACTGACTGGTGTTCCCGCTATTACGACTATCATGGGAAAAGGAGCAATCCCTACAATAAACAATCTGTATGTTGGTAATATTGGCATTCATGGAAGCTATGCTGCCAATTCAGCAATCAGTAATTGTGATGTCCTTTTTTCAATAGGAACACGGTTCAATGACCGTATTACGGGAAAGATAGGAGAATTTGCAGCAAATGCGAAAATTATCCATATCGACATTGATGCGGCATCCATATCTCGGAATATTGTTGTTGATGTCCCTATCGTAGCTGATGCTAAAATGGCGATATGTTCATTGCTTGAAAAAGCAAAGCCACTCCATATATTAGAATGGGTAGGTGAAATCAGTAATTGGAAAAAGGAATATCCCATTGATATGGGGAATGTTGGCTTAACACCGCAAATGGTTATTAAGGCTGTCAATGAAGTGTTTACGAATGCCGTAATCACTACAGATGTAGGTCAAAATCAATTATGGACAACTCAGTTCCTTGAAATTGATGAAAATAGGCAGATGCTGACATCTGGAGGTTTGGGGACTATGGGATACGGATTTCCTGCGGCAATCGGAGCGAAACTTGGCAATCCCCATAAAGATGTTATTGTTATCTCTGGCGATGGCGGTATGCAGATGAACATTCAAGAAATGGCAACAGCTATCGTTTATGAACTGCCAATCATTATTTGTATATTGAATAACGGATATTTAGGGAATGTACGGCAATGGCAGGAAATGTTTTATGACAGGCGTTATTCAAGTACCTGTATGCGTTATCGCAGAAGCTGCAAGGTAGGCTGTAACCAACCCAATCATTGCTGTCCAGAATATACACCTGATTTTATCAGGTTGGCAGAAAGTTATGGAGCAAAAGGTATCCGTGTCACAAAAGCAGAGGATATAAAAACAGCTTTGATAAGTGCGAAACAGAATACGAAAACGCCTACGGTTATTGAATTTATCATAGACAGAGAAGTCAATGTTATGCCGATTGTTCCGCCAGGGAACTCCTTTGATGACATGATTTTGGAAAGCGAGGAAAGCAAAAAATGAAAAAGAGATGGATTTGTTTATTTGTAGAAAATGAAATAGGTGTCCTTGCTCGTATCTCTGGCTTATTTTCTGCTAAATTATATAATTTAGACAGTTTAACAGTCGGAATTACCGAGGACAGTACCATATCACGAATGACAATTAGCTTAACAAGCGATGATAAGACTTTTGAGCAGATAAAAAAGCAGTTGAGCAGAAGTGTGGAGGTTATTAAATTAGTTGACTATACCGATACGCCTATCCACATGAAAGAAATTCTATTTGTTAAAGTTAATAACTGTTCTGGTGAAGATATAACAGAACTGTTTCGGATTTCAAAAGTATTTGGGGTTACAATTATTGACTATAACGGCACTACTGTTCTTTTGGAATGTACCAAAACAGAAAACAGAAATGATGATTTGATTGCCTTGCTGAAAAGAAAATTTGTGAATAGAATTGAGATTGTAAGGGGCGGCAGTGTTGCAGTCGAAGCGATAAGTATATTCGAGAGATAATGCTATCAGAAAGGTTTTTAGGAATATGAATAATGAAATGGAGTGGATACGCTGCCCTCTCTGCAAAAGTAAAGCGAGAGCGAACAGTGGAATATTATGCAGAAAAGCCTGTTTTCATTTTCGGTGTTATTGACGGCAAGCAGTAGTTGACAAATGTATTGTCATTCCGGCGAGGGAAATTTGCACTGTCAGACCATATTCCTGAACAAGCTGTTGGGCACAAGGTCTGTTACTTTGCATTTCTTTTTTTAAAAATATTTCTTGACATATAAATAGAATTATGGTAGGTTAAAAAAAGTTTAGGAGAACATGGAAATGCAGAATTTACATTTTACAATGAACCATATGTACATGTATTACAGACGTACTTAGAAGTAATTGTGTTTCGATTGGATGCACAGTTACGCAGGTAGGTCTGATATGTCTGTGCATATAAATCGGTAGATGTAAGTCGTAATTTTTATAGAATGCTTGTATAGTCGATAGTTTTAGGAGTGCACTGGACATATTGTATGTTTAGTGCATTTTTTGTTTGCAAAGGAGGTTTTTATGAAATTATTAAATGGAAACGAGATTATTGCCAAGTCTTATCAGGAAGAAGATGCAGAAGAAATTGTCAATCTGATTATCAGAAATTTTAGAGAAGTCAATGTTAAAGATTATGGGGAGGAAGCTATAACTGCCCTCTCTGCCACGCATGATGTAAATTGGTTTAAGGGTGTAGCAGAATACGCACATGTGTATGTATTTTGGAATGAAGATAAAATTGTGGGCGTTGGTTCCATATCAAGTTTTTGGGGAAGCTCTACGGAAAGTATATTACTTACTATTTTTGTGTTGCCGGAATTCCAAGGAAAAGGCATTGCACAGAAAGCAATCCAGTTATGTGAAGAAATGCATGGAAAGTGGCTCATCTACTGCCAATGCGTTTAAGGCACATTCAGAGCAGGGAGTGGTTTTCAATCCTTCTTCTGCTTTGGCACAAGCTATCCGTAAAAAATAGCCTGCATAAGTATATACGTCAATGCTGTTATGGTGTATCTTGTATGTTGCATAAATAATATTCATTTTATCAGTCCTTTTTTAAAATTTTTGAAAGCATTTCAATCAGTTTACCTTACCTTGTTTATTTTGTGTTATAATGTTTTATGTGATTTTGTTTCCCTCATTTTTTCCCTTATTATAATGCAAGGGAAACAATAATGGAAAACTCACCTGCGATAAACTTAGTGTTTTCAGGGGGTAGCAAGGATTTTAATAAACAAATATAACAGCTAATATTTCACTTAAAAATCATCAAATCACAATCGGAAGTTGTAGGTGTGAAGTAATGAAGAAGCTACTAAAAATTCTGAAAACGATATGTATAATATTGCTTTTGTTTATTGCTATTAGACTATTTAGTCCAACGTGGACCCCTTATATTAAGGGTGAGAATAGTATTAGTGAATTGAAGAAAGTTGATGTAAATGGAGCAAATTTGGAGGTAATGATACGAGGAAGTAATAGAAATAATCCAGTTCTAATATTTGTTCACGGAGGACCGTGTTGCTCTGAAGTTCCATATGTAAGAAAATATCAGGAAAACCTTGAAAAGGATTTTACCATAGTGCATTACGATCAGCGAGGAAGTGGAAAATCATATGAATTTGGAGAAGATTATTCGATGGTAACGGCTGCTACTCATATGGATGATTTAATTACACTGACAGAATACATAAAAGAATACTTGGGAAAGGAACAAGTTATTCTTATAGGTCATTCCTATGGAACATACATTGCGACATTGTCTGTGGCACAGCGACCAGACTTGTATCAGGCATATGTAGGAATTGGGCAGATGTCAAATACCATTGAAAGTGAATTGAGTAGCTTGGAAAAATGCATTACAGCGACTGAAAATGAAAAGGATGTTGAGTATCTCAAAAGTTTAGAAACGGCAATATCAGGCGGCGAACGTATTACACCAAGAAGTTATGTGCGAAAATATGGTTTCGCAGCAAGAAAAATAGATGATAATGTTGACTATTTGAAAGGCTTTATATTTGGAACAGAATATAATTTACTTGATGCGATTCGTTTCTATTCAGCTTCAATGAAATATCAAGACGCTTTGATTAAGGAAGCATTGAACAATTCTATTACTGACATTGTAACAGAAATCAATGTACCTGTTTATTTTGTAATGGGGAAATATGATGGAATGACATCTCCTGAGATAGCAGAGAAATATCTATGCAATATGACAGGCGAAGGAGCAAAGGAATTTATACTGTTTGATGAATCAGCGCATTATCCTCAATTTGAAGAGGAAGAGAAATTTTATCAATGGATGAAAGATACTTTTCGTAATTAGTATGCTAAAAGGCTACAGTTTCGCCGCTTAGTACAAGAAATGACTTTCACCATATGGTGAGACAGTTTATTTATTGTCTAAATTCCATGTAGACCAAGAGATTGAGGTTGAAAAAGAGTTTATGGGACTTACAACATTTGCCGGAAATCAGTCGACATTGAAAGAGGCTGTTGGTGCAAAAAATTATTTGGATGAAAAAGAACTTCGGGTAATGGGTCAACTCATGTCAGGGTATTTAGATTTTGCAGAACGTCAGGCAGAACGTGAACAGACAATGACCATGAAAGATTGGGCGGAACATTTGGATCGTATTCTTACAATGACTGGAGAACAGTTATTGCAGGGAAATGGAAGCGTTTATAGACCTTACATTTACCTATCGGATGCCGCATAAAGCAGGACACCCTGAAACTGGCAAATAAAATTTCCAATCACCAAAATTCCCATGTAGGTATCAAAACAAGGGATGAGGTTCTTCTCTCCAAGAAAAGAAATATTGAAAAATAAATGGGCGGCTTGATAAAAAACGCCCGTAGAATAAATGAGGGAAAATGATATGGCAATGTGGAATCCGTGGCGTGGCTGCCACAAACATAGCGAGGGATGCAGATACTGCTACATCCATAAAGGAGATTACAAGCGTAAGATTGATACAGACAATATTGTAAAGACGGATAACTTCTACGCCCCTATCGCTAAGAATAAATCGGGAGTGTACAAAATTAAATCGGGACAGACCGTGTATCTCTGCTTTTCTACGGATTTTCTGGTTGAGGATGCTGATGAATGGCGTTCTGAATGTTGGCGTATGATACGGGAGCGTTCCGACTTGCACTTTCTGTTTTTAACAAAGCGTATTGAGCGGTTTATGGATTGTATTCCAGAGGACTGGAACGATGGATACGATAATGTTACGGTTGGCTGCACGGTAGAAAATCAAGACAGAGCTGATTACAGGCTTTCCATTTTCAATCAACTGCCTATAAAACATAAAAATATTATCTGTCAGCCATTGATTGAGGAAATAAACCTTACCGCCTATCTTGATAATGTTGAATTAGTCGTAGTTGGCGGCGAATCAGACAGAAACGCCAGACCGCTTGATTATGCATGGGTGCTTGCTATACGGGAGCAATGTATCGCCCACAAAGTGCATTTTGAGTTTCGGCAGTGTGGGACACATTTTATCAAGGATGGAAAGCGTTACACGCTGTCTACTCGTGACTTATGCAGCCAAGCCAGAAAAGCAAATATCAATTATTGAATAATCGCCTCTCTTTTTTGTATAAGGATAGAGAGGAATAATTTAATAATAAGCCTTATAATAATATAGGCAAATTTATGTCCACAAAGCACAATATGTGCGGATAAGGAGGTATCTCATGGAATGGGTTGAAAGATTAAACCAAAGCATGAATTATATTGAGGAACATTTGACAGGCGAAATTGGCAGAGTATATCCGAAGAAGAAAAATGTCTTTAGCAGCGGTAGACTTGCAGGGTGGCGATTATGAGTAAGCAGGAGGTTGTTACAGATTTACTGTCCGAAGTGCGGGCAGGAAAGTTTGATTGATGCAAAGGATTTACAAGTAACAATTCTGTATCAGCAAATTCGATTGGTACAAACAATCAAAGAATGGATAGGGGCATTGAAAAAGAAGTTGTTTAAATGTGAATGATTAAAAAACATAGCAAGAATGATGAAAAGACAGAAAACTCCTTGTGCTACAATATCTCATTGAAATCCCGCACAGGCATATCACAATGCTTAAAGAATGTGGGTAAAAGAGGAAAGAGGGAGCAAAATGCAAGGTCAGACAGTACACATTGTTTCACAGGCTATCTGTTATATCGAAGAACATCTGCATGAAAAGCTGGATTTAGATATGGTGGCGTTGGCACTGCACTATTCCAAATACCATCTGCATCGGATTTTTACAAAGACAGTCGGTTTGACAATCCACGACTACGCAAAAAGGCGGCAGCTTACAGAAGCGGCAAAACTTCTGGTGTTTTCTGAAAAACCGATTATTGAGATTGCCCTTATGAGCGGGTATGAAAGCCAGCAGGCATTTACGGATATTTTTAAGGCGATGTATAAGACTTCCCCTGCGGAATTTCGGGAAACGGAAAATTTCTACCCGTTACAGCTTGAAATCTATCTGAAGGAGGAGCTTTTAAAAATGGATTTGACAAAGGACAATATAAAATTTGCCACACCCGCAGATGTGGATGACTGGATGGAACTGGTAAGTTTTACCATCGACGGCTATCCATGTCTGGATAAGAATAATTACACTGCAAACCTGCATCAGTATATCGCTGATAAAAAGGCTTTGATTTTGCGGGATGATGATATGGCTATTGGCGTGATGGGATTTTCGCCCGACACAGGCAGCATAGATTTTCTGGCTGTGCATCCGCAGTATCGGAATCTCGGCATTACAAAGCTGTTCCTTGATAAGCTGGCAGAGGAACTGCTTTACGGGAAAGCGATTACGTTGACGACATACCGTGCAGGCGATAAGGCAGATACGGGCTGGCGGGAAGAATACCGCCGTCTTGGATTTACAGAACGGGAACTGGTTGTGGAATATGGCTATCCGACGCAGCGTTTCGTGCTTCTTCCAGAGAACAAGGAGGAAACCCCCTTCGGGGATACCTCTATGCCCGAAAACACGGGCAGGAAAGGGGAAACAAGGAATGACCGAAACACAGAAAAACCCGTTAGCGGAGGACTTTAACACCATATCTCTTATCAAGTTTGCTTTCCCAAGCATGGTGATGATGCTGTTTATGGGATTATACACCATTGTAGATACGATTTTCGTAGCACGGTTTGTAGACACGAACGCCCTGTCGTCCATCAATATCGTTTGCCCTGTCATCAATCTGATTGTCGGTCTGGGGACGATGCTTGCGACAGGCGGCAGTGCGGTCGTTGCGAAGAAAATGGGGAATGGAAACACAGAGGAAGCCCGAAGCAATTTCACATGGATTGTCGTGGCAGGGGCGGTTATCGGTCTGCTGATTACAGCGGCAGGGCTTCTCTTTTTGGATGAAATCATATGGGGCTTGGGGGCAAGCGAAGCATTGTTCCCATATTGCAGGGATTATCTGACCATACAGCTCATGTTTGGTGTCGGGAATATGATGCAGGTATTATATCAGAATCTGTTTGTGACGGCAGGGAAACCGACGTTAGGCTTAGTGCTTGCTGTTCTGGCGGGGATTGCCAATATCGTTTTTGATTATGTCTTTATCGTTTTGATATTGTCAATATTAGTTGACACATTTTTCTCAAAGATATCACTGACTATG
>OLZF01001818.1_pt1 | contig 13224 bp, 11 predicted proteins | sample 1674391 | NCBI WGS metagenome assembly OLZF01 (sample SAMEA103958166, study PRJEB25191) | human gut metagenome | biome: human-associated habitat [ENVO:00009003]; feature: intestine environment [ENVO:2100002]; material: feces | place: Germany | collected 2013/2015
CTGTGAGGAAAGCTATTTATTCCCTCGACTAACACGAGATACTATGCCGAAAAAATTTAATTATGCCATATAACTTGTAAATGTTTTAGCTTTTTTCGGCATAGTCTTTTCTTCGGCATAGTCTGAATTATACTGAATTCGGTATAACAGCGACAGGGGGAGCCAGTACACCAGCCAGCTTTACCGGGATGCTGTCCAGAAGTACGGCATACAGCAAAGTATGAACAGCGCAGGCGGCAGATGCCACGATAATGCCCGCTGCGAAAGTATGTGGGCAAGGATGAAATCCGAACTGCTGTATGACCGTTATGATACGGAAAAAATGACCACGGATGAACTCAGGACGATCATCTGGAGATATTTCATCAGCTACTGGAATAACCGAAGGATCTGCTCCGCCAATGGAGGGCTTCCCCCTATGGTCAAACGACAGCAATACTATGATTCCCTGAAAGAAGCAGCATAGGGTACAAAATCCTTGAGGAAAATGTGTCAACTAATCTTGACAAAATCAAAATAAAATCATGATAGCATGAATAAGTGAGCCTGGGGGTGTCTGATTAATTTCAGACATCAGCAGGCTTTTTTCTGTTTGAAGTTAAAAATTGGCTTTTTTTCTTTGCCTGTGACTTGGGAAGAAGTCTTCTCAGGAAGGATGGGTTAGCCTATGACAGTTGAAGAAATGAAGGCAGTAGATATTAGAACTGTTGACAGAGAAACGCTTGTTGATATCAGGGATGTGAAAATAGACAGATCATTGCCGCTTGAAGAACGTGTGAGAAGTTTTGTAGAGCAGATTAAAAATCCGTATTGCTTTAGATGCGGTGATGCAGTTGTGAAAACTTCTTTTCTGGATACAGATGTGACATTGGAGGATTGTGTGGAAAGTTATCTTAGGAATCTGTGATTTGCCATATTTCAGATGTCATGGAAGTATAGATGCTCAGTGTGTTAAGATGAACTTGGTCAAATATTTAGGCACTAAGTACTGAGAAGCCTTGCTTCTTGCTGAGCATATCAGGAAGGAGATTCAAGGTTATGAGTAATAAAATCTACAACGCTTGTATTTATGCAAGACTGTCACGTGATGACGGCGATAAGCTGGAAAGTGACAGCATCACAAATCAGAAAGCCCTGATCAGGGACTTTTTATCGAAGCATCCAGAGATCCATGTGGTTTCAGAGAAAACAGATGATGGATATTCCGGTGTCAATTTTGACAGACCCGCATTCCAGGAGATGATGGATGAAATCCGTTCTGGCAAGGTGAACTGTGTGGTGGTCAAAGATCTTTCCCGTTTTGGAAGAAATTATATTGAAGCCGGTAACTACATTGAGAGAGTATTTCCGTTTATGGGAGTGCGTTTTATAGCAATCAATGACAGTTACGACAGTCTGGATAAGAACCAGTCGGACTCTCTTATTATTCCTTTTAAGAATCTGATTAACGATGCCTATTGTAAGGATATTTCTGTGAAAATCAGATCTCAGCTGGAGATAAAAAGGAAAAAGGGGCAGTTCATTGGTGCTTTTGCCGTGTATGGATATCTGAAGGATGAAGAAGACCATAATAAACTTGTGGTGGATACTTATGCATCTGAGGTGGTAAGAGCAATCTTTAGGTGGAAACTTGAAGGAATGAGCCAGGGGCGTATCGCAGATAAACTGAACATGCAGGGTGTTCTGTGTCCAATGGAATATAAGATTTCTCTTGGGATGAAAGTGCAGACCAATTTCAGGGTGCATAAAAAGGCTATGTGGTCACCTGTATCGGTTACAAGGATTCTTACCAATGAGATTTATACAGGAGTTCTTGTACAGGGCAAGAGCGGTACACCGAACTACAAGGTCAAAAAGGTTATGCCTAAGGATGAAGAGGAATGGATCCGTGTAGAAGATTCCCATCCGGCAATTGTTACGAGGAGAAATTTTGATACCGTGCAGGAAATTATGCAGAGGGATATCCGCATTGCTCCGGCAGAGGAAACAGTTTATCCGTTTTCGGGTTATTTGAAATGTGCTGACTGCGGACAGAACATGGTTCGCAAGCATTACACAGCTGGGGACAAGGAATACACGTATTTTATCTGTTCTACACGCAAAGCTAAAAAGGGCTGCAGTACACACAGCATAGATGAAGAAACTCTTATGGCCAGTGTACTGAATGCCATAAAAATCCATATTGATATGGTTCTGGAGGCGGAGCAGCTGCTTGAAATGGTGGAATCACTGCCAGAGAATCAGCAGAATGTCTTTAACTATGATGCACAGATTGTAAAGTTGAAGGAAGAGATTGAGAGAAATAAGACCTTCAAACTGAAATTATATGAGAATCTGCAGGAAGGCATGATTGGTCAGGATGAATATTTTCTGTTTAAGAAAAGCTATGCGATGAAAATACAGGAGGCTGAACATGCCATTGCTGCCATTGAGGCTGAACGTGAGCAGATGGTCAATAATAATCGGGAACAGCTGTCATGGACGGAAGTGTTTAAGCAGTACCAGAACATTACAGAGGTTACCAGAAATGTAGTTGTGGATCTGATAGACCATATTGAGATTCTGGAAGGCAAGGGTATTCATGTTATATTCAGATACCATGATAACTGGGATAAGCTGATAGCGGCTGTTTCCAATATTCCTGCAGATATGAAATCTCAGATGGCGGTGTAGGAGGTACGGTATGGCAAGAAAAAGCAGAAAAAACACTGGTGCCGTAATCGAAGCACCAGCACAGGCAGGTAGTTATTTTTCTACGGCAATTTATGTTCGCCTGTCCATTGAGAATAGCGGTAAAGATGATGACGGTGATTCTATTGCCAATCAGATCAGCTTTTGTAAAGCATATCTGGCAGAGCACACAGATTTGAAACTTTACGACATCTATGAGGATAACGGTGAAAAGGGGACAAACTTTGACCGCCCAGAGTTCAAGAGGATGATGGATGATATTAGAGGTGGCAAAGTAAAATGTGTTCTTGTGAAAGATTTGAGCCGTTTCGGCAGGGATTATATTGAAGCTGGCGAATATCTGGAAAAGATATTTCCGTTCATGGGCATTAGATTTATTTCCATTACAGATGGTTATGACAGCCTGACCTGTGATGATGCCGAAGGTGCCTTGATGATACCGTTAAAAAATATGATTAACGATGTGTATGCCAAGGATATTTCAAGGAAAATCATCACATCCTTTAGAGCAAGACAGGAGAAGGGAGAGTTTCTTCCAGCTTTCGCTCCTTATGGATATGTGAAGTCCAAGGAAGTGGCATACAGATATGAGGTGGATCGTGAAACGGCTCCCTATGTAAGAATGATATTTGAGTGGAAGGCTGAGGGCGTTTCACACAATGAAATCTGCAAGAGATTAAATGATATGGGAGCCGTTACTCCGGCAAGACGCAAAGTTGACCTTGGTATCTGGAGAGCGGAGAAATATAAGAACACTGTGTGGTTTGGACGCACCATTATTGACATTCTGAAAAATCCTACTTATACAGGCTGCATTGTATATGGAAGGATTCCAAAGTCTTTATATGAAGGAATCAAAATGCACCGTGCTCCGGAAGAGGAATGGAGATATGTGCCGAATGCACATGAGCCGATTGTCAGCCAGGAATTGTTCGATAAGGTGCAGAAGATGTTTGCTGACCGTGCGGAAAGGTTTAAGGCAAAGATGGATGAGAATGCTTCGCTCAGGGAACTTGTGACGAATCATTTTAAGGGCAAGATCTATTGCGGTGACTGCGGAAAGAGAATGCGTTTTGTTAAACCTACAGATAAAAGATATCCTGTAGATCAGGATCATGCGGTATATGTTTGTGGCGGCTATCTTGATAGTGGTTATTCAAGGTGTTCAAGACATTCCATCAGATATCCTGTGGTGGCTGATGCAGTTCTAGCTGCAATTAAAATGCAGCTGGAATTAGCTTTGAAACAGGAGCAGCTTATCCGACAGATGCGTGGTTCTGTAAAGGAAAAGAATCTGATTGATAAGTATATTGGCCACGTTAACTATCTGTCGCAGGAGCTGAAAAGGATTAACAGTAAGCGAGAGGATTTGTTTGAGAATTTTGCGGAGGGCATTCTGGATGAGGCAGAGTATCAGTTCGCCAAGAAGAAATATGATGATGAAGCTGCAGAAATCGAAAAGAAGCTTACTGTGGAAAAGGCAAAGAAAGTTCAACTGGACGACATTTTGTCTTTGAGTAATGAATGGCTGGGGGCAATTCATAAGGCAGAAAATATTACGGATATTGATGCTGGGTTGGTGAAACATCTGGTCGGTTCTGTAAAGATTTTTGAGGATAATCGTGTCGAAGTGGAATTGAACTTTGGAGAGCAGAGAAATAACTTTAATAGGATAATTGCTGAAATGGCAGGTGAAGCAAATGAGTAAATGGGTTATTGGCAAATATATTCGTCTGTCCCTGGCTGATCAGGATTTGATGAAAAAGGAGAATAAATCAGAGAGTGAGAGTATATCCCACCAGAAGGCTCTGATTCAGAATTTTATCAACGACAATTCAGAACTAAATGGTTCAGAACAGTATGAATTTTTTGATGATGGTTATTCCGGCACGAATTTCCAGCGGCCTTCCTTTGAGCGACTGCTGGAGAAGATAAAAAAGGGTGAGATTAACTGTGTTATCGTAAAAGACTTCTCACGATTCGGAAGAGATTATATCGAACTGGGTGATTACCTGGAAAGAATCTTTCCTTTTATGGGTGTGAGGTTCATTTCCATAAATGACCATTATGACAGTGCTGATTACAAAGGTACTACCGGCGGTCTTGATGTTGTTATGAAGAATATCGTTTACGATTATTACAGCAAGGATTTGTCCGTGAAAGTCAAGACGGCGAAGTATCAGAAGATGAAGCAGGGAAAATACCTTGGCGGTCATGTGCCGTATGGTCTTATGAAGGACCCAAAGGATAAGCATAAGCTGATAATTGATCCTGAGGCGGCAGCAGTTGTCAGGGAGATATTTGATATGGCTATTGCAGGACTGAGACTGGTGGATATGGCAAGGGTGCTGAATGAGAGAGGTGTGGAAACACCGGGGCAGTATTACAGAAGGAAGCATCCAGGAACGAAGAAATTTGCAGACACTTCTGATATGGTTTGCTGGAATCATAATAACATCAGGAACATACTTCAACAGGAAATGTATTACGGTGCAATCGTTGGTCATAAAAGACAGGGGCTTGGTGTGGGATGTAAGCATACAGCAACCGTACCGAAGGAAGAACAGTTTATTGTGGAAGGCAAGCACGAAGGGATTGTTACAAAGGAAGAGTTTTTGAGAGCACAGGAGATATTTTGTAAGCAGAGAAAGACGAAGAAGGTCATACCAAAGACTTATCCGCTTTATCGGAAGGTTAAGTGTGGTACCTGCGGAAGGGCGATGACTTATAAGACTTATTCTTTCCGTGGAGAGAATTATAAGTATTTTGGATGCCCTTATGCCAAGGAGCAGGTCGGTGATGACGGATGTTGTAAAAGATATATTACTGAGGATAATCTGAATGCTATTGTTTGGTCTGTGGTAAGGCAGTTCTTAGATATGACGGATGTATTTAAGGAGAAGCTTGATAAGAAGAAGCGTATATCAAGACAAGACAATCTGTTTCTGGCTGAGAAGCTTGCTAGGTTGCAGCAGGAAAAGGAAAAATGTGAGTCAGACAGATTTGCAAATGTAAATCAGTTTATGGCAGGTATGCTTGATAAGGAAGTGTACCAGAGAAGAAGAGCAGACCTTGGCAGGCTTGCAGAAAAGCTTGAGGCTGATATTGAAGTAATGGAACAGAGGCTTAAGGCAGCAGAAACTGCAAAGGATGACAGCTTATCACAGGCGCTTGGAGTGATGAAAAAATATTCCAAGGCAGATGAATTGACACAGGAAATGGTGCAGGAACTGATTGATAAGGTTATTGTCACGGATCCAGAGCATGTGGAGATTGTTTGGAAGTTCAAGGATGAGGTTAGAAATAAGATAAAAATATAGACGGATGGGCTATTGCCTTATATGGCAGTAGTCCTTTTGATTTTAAATGATACTGTAAACAAAAACTTATTTGGTGTATAATAATTGATGTACTATATGATCTTTAAGAGGATTAAGCATGCTAAAAGAAACTGAAATAATAAAAGAAATAATAGATATTTTTTCTCGTGAGAAAATGAATATTCAAAGTCAATGTAAGGAAGGACTTTTTGATGATAATAAGTATTGGGAAAACATTATCAGATACCTTATGAATGCAATTTATGGATTTGATTTAAAAAATCTTAATGAAGAGCAAATTAATTATCCGGGAATTGATCTTGGAGACAAGAGTGAAAAAATTGGAGTGCAAGTAACTGAAACAAAAACATCGGCGAAATTAGTAAGATCCTTGGATAAGGTGTTGGAGAACAAGGTTTATGAAGTATATCCTAAGTTTTGCATGTTTGTGTTAGGCGATAAACAAAAAACATATTCTTTTGACGCAAATAAGTATAAGGGGAAAATTATTTTTGATCCGTCCTCAGATATTTATGATTTTCAGGATCTTATCAGTGAAATTAATAAGATGAATAGGGAAGAAATGCAAGATATTTTGGACTATTTAAAAATGGAATTTTCAGAAAAAAGAATGGATGAGATTAGACGAAACATTGTATACGTGCTGTCTTATCTTGATGCTTCATGGAAATGGATTGAATTGGCAAAAGAACGAGGACCATTTCTTACAGATGCATATAGATGTACGGAATATTCGGAGAGATATGAAATAATTTCTGGATGTCTTTCAAAAGAGGAAAGCTCAAAGTTATTTGCATTACTAACAGATATAAATCAACTGATTGATTATATGGAGGAAGGATATAGGTATATTCGCGAAAGGGCAAAAGGAAGAAGGCGTTTAAGTGGCTTAACATCATATGTTGATAGTTATACAATTGGTTTGTCACATTCAATAATGGGGAAAGCAGAGGATGTTCTTAATAACAGAGACATATATGATGTGTTAAAAAAGAAAATCACATAAAAAATTGGAGGGATAGTGATGGATTTTAATGTGCCAAGAACATTCATTGAATTTAAACTTGGATGGAATAGAGGGATAGATTTTGACAAAGAGGCAGATTTGTTATTAAATGAATTAAATAATGCAGAAAAAGAAAATGATATACAGAGGTATATAAAGGATAATAAGAAATGGTTTATTCCAGCTTCTTTGTTTGAGGATTACGATTTTGGTCATCATGAGGCATTTATTGTCCCAGAACAGGCACTTGGGTCTGACTATAGAGTTGATTATATGCTATTGGGTAGAAATTCTATAGGACATCATATTGTATTTGTAGAATTTGAGGATGTAAATGTTGATTATAAAATTAAATCGGCAAATATGGAAACAGAATCTGTGAGAAAGGGCTTAGTCCAAATAAAAGATTGGAAACGTTGGATAGATAGTAATAAAGATTATTTTATGAAGAGTTGTGGTTTATCTGGTATCAGTGCCAATATACCGACTTGGGGAATCAGATATTGTTTAGTAGTAAGCCGAAGAGATAGAATGGATGAGACCGTGAATCAGATGCGGAGACAAAGTGAGTTGGAAATGCAAGGATTACATATTGTTTCATATGACAGGTTGGTTGATAATGTGAAAAAATTACATAACGGATTTTAAGTAACCTGGGGGAGAATAGATGATTAGTGAAAATTCATTAGAACAAATTTCACACATATTTTGCGGAGATACCGAAGACTTATACGTTTATAAAAAGGGACCTCAGCTTGTTGCTTTTTTTAACCATTATTATAATTTGGGTGAAAAATATGGATCTGGATTTCCGTCAAGATGGGTGTATGTTTATGATAAATTGGTTCAATTGGTAAAATCAAACAGATTAGATGGATTTTTAAATATTGTATTGAGTAAGGAATATTTAGTATCTGAGCAGTCAATGTCGCAGGTAGAAGCGGCTGAAAAAGCTGAAAAAATCTGGAAGAGATTTAATGGCATAGTGCAACAAGATATGATAACTATCGTTAGAAAAGACGGAAAGTATCATATCGTTGAACAAAGTGAAGACTTGGAGCCTGTCGGAAATGGTGGATTTGCAAATGTATATTATCAAAAATCCTCCGGTAAAATTATTAAGAAACTTAAAGATGATTTTTTGACAGAACGCAACATCCGAAGTAGATTTAAGAGAGAGTATAAAATAACAAAATCTTTACAAGACATGCAGGGAGTTATAAAAGTTTTTTCTTTTGATGAGGGAAGTTGTTCATATTCTATGGAACGGGCGGAAACAACATTAGAAAAATTTGTTTTGGATAATAATTTGCCAGAGGCTACAAAAATTAACTGTATTCGTCAAATACTATTTGTTATGAAAGAAGTTCATGAGAGAGATGTTATTCATCGGGATATTAGTGCAAACAACATATTTATTATTTCTGGAGTAATTAAGATAGCAGATTTTGGATTGGGTAAAGACTTGAAGGTTTTTACGTCTCATCAAACTATACATACAAATGCAATGGGACAATTTTATTATTGTGCACCAGAACAGTTTATGATGCTAAAAGATGCTGATAAACGAAGTGATGTATATTCTTTGGGGCGAGTAATAAATTTTATTATGACAGAAGATCCGACCAACTCACATCATATATTTAGAAGTGTTGCCGAAAAGGCTTCCAATAGTGATGCAGCATATAGATATGCAAATGCAGGACAGTTGTTAAATTATTTTGAAAAGGCTGTAAAGTATAATTCTCAAGCCGAAAATAAGCAAAGAATTGAAGACAAGATAAAAAGCAACGTCTTTGATGATGAAATAGAAAATTATATATACAATCTTTCATCAGATGATATGGCAAAAAAATTACAAGATACAAAGAACAGATTTTCAGATGCATTATTAAGGTTTATGGATATAGATGATCAACATGCGCAGTATATTATTCAAAGTATAGACAAGTCGTACCAATCTGTTTGTGGACGATCATTTGAAGCATATGATGTGTATGCTTCTTTCGCATATGAAGTGATACAACGTGCTTATGAATTCGTTGTAAAAGAGATTGCTTCTAATATTCTTAGATATATTGCGTGGGATGTTAATAGATTTAGTGCACAGCATATGGTTGAGAATCTTATAAGTAGTGGAATTGAGCCAATGCTTGAAGAAATAATTCAAGATTAAAAAAATTTAAAATTTTTCTTAGACCTATCTTGACATACGCTGACGAAGCGCATAGATTAAATGAGAAATCTGGAATGTTCCATAATATGGGTGAAAATCAGATCAAAGAGATTATTCATGCAGCATTCTGTAGTGTGTTCTTCATTGACGAAAGTCAGCGTGTGACGATGGACGATATAGGTTCAGTGGCTGAAATTGAAAAGTGGGCAAAGGAAGAAGGCTCTGAAGTCCATTATTTGGAGCTTCAGTCACAGTTTAGATGTAATGGATCGGATGGTTATCTTGCGTGGCTTGATAATGTTTTGGATATTAGGGAAACTGCAAATTATGATCTTGAAGGTGTTGACTATGATATCCGGATCTGCGATTCGCCGGATGAGATGAGAGAACTTGTAATTGAAAGAAACAGAGTATCCAACCGTGCAAGAATTTTGGCTGGTTATTGTTGGGAGTGGCTAAAAAAAGAGCAGAATAATACAGATTATCATGATATTAAAATCGGCAGTTTTGAAATGAGCTGGAACCTTGGAAATGGTGAGCCGTTTGCAGTAAGTGACACTTCAATCAATGAAGTGGGTTGTATCCATACAGCGCAGGGATTGGAATTTGATTATGTGGGTGTAATCATAGGCGATGATATGCGTTTTGAAAATGGACACGTGGTTACTGATTTCAGTAAGCGTGCGAAAACGGATCAGTCACTAAAGGGTATTAAAAAGCTATACAAGGAGTCTCCGGAAGAGGCCAGGAATCGAGCGGATGAGATTATTAAAAACACCTACCGGACACTTATGACCAGAGGAATGAAAGGCTGCTACATTTACTGTACTGATCAGGGGATGTCTGAGTATTTGAAAAAGAGATTGGAGTGCATAAAAAGATGACGCAGGAAACGATTGATAGAATCAGAAAATTTTCAGATGACAGAGACTGGGATCAGTTTCATTCACCGGCCAATTTGGCAAAGTCTATAGTGATAGAAGCAGCGGAGCTTTTGGAATGCTTTCAGTGGAGTGATGAAGGATTTAATATGCAGCATGTGAAAGAAGAACTGGCTGATGTTTTGGTATATTCACAGAATTTGCTGGACAAGCTTGGACTTGATGCTGATGAGATTGTGAATATGAAGATGTCTCAGAATGAAGCAAAATATCCAGTAGAAAAATCAAAGGGAAGTGCTGCAAAATACGATCAACTATAGTCAGGAGATGACGTTACAAAGAAAACAAAGAGGTGCAATGATACAAAGAAGGCGTATCGTTTTCTTAGAATGCTTTTTAATAAGGATTTGTCTTAGAAGAACAAATGCGGTTGACTATTTTTGTCCATGGAAATAAAATATTTTATAGATTTTCTTATTCATTGACGGGGAAAAATGCAAATGATATGCTTTGTCCATAACCGACAGACGTAAATTGGCAAAGGTGCTAAGAATTATAACTTAGCACTTTTATTCTTATCAATGGAGGGAAAACAATATGAAAAAATTCACAAATGCCAGACTAAAAGGACAGCGGGAGCCTGTATCGATTCTTGTGGAGGATGGAAAAATTACAAAAATTGAGCCTAATATAAAGACCGTGTGTGAAACGGTTGATCTGGGAGAAAATCTTGTAATTCCGCCATATGTAGATCCACACCTTCACCTGGATTATGTGTTTACAGCCAGTATAGGCGAACAGAACAGTTCGGGAACATTATTTGAAGGAATTCAGCGCTGGAGCGAGTCAAAGGGAAATATGACCGTTGATCAGATGAAGCAGCGTATCTACAGCGGAATCAGAAAAGAGATGCTTCATGGTGTTCAGGCAATTCGTACCCACATAGATGTGACGGATCCGACATTTACTGGTCTTAAGGCTGCACTTGAAGTGAAGGAAGAAATAAAGGATATTCTTGATCTGCAGATCGTAGCATTCCCGCAGGAAGGTATGTACGCATATAAAGGTGGAGCAGAGTTGGTTGAGGAAGGATTAAAGATGGGGGCTGATTGTGTTGGCGCAATTCCTCATTTTGAGCTTGCAAGGGAGTTTGGCGAGAAGTCCATCCATACAACGGTGGAACTTGCAACAAAATACGATAAGCTGATTGATGTACATTGCGATGAAACGGATGATACGCAGAGTCGTTTCTTAGAACTTTTAAATGCATTAGTACTTATGGAGGAAATTGGAACAAAGACTACAGCAAGTCATACATGTTCCTTTGGCTCCGCAGATAACAGTTATGTTTTCCGCATGATGAAGCTATTAAAGAAGTCAGGAATTAACTTTATTTCCTGCCCAACAGAGAATATTTATCTTGAGGGAAGACAGGATACTTATCCAAAGCGTCGTGGACTCACACGCGTAAAGGAACTGAATGACAATGGAATAAACGTATGTTTTGCGCAGGACTCAATGTCTGATCCGTGGTATCCGTTGGGAAATGGAAACATGATGATGATTTTGGATCACGGGATACATATCTGTCAGATGATGTCGCCGGAGGAAATCACGAATGCACTTGATTTAGTTACTACAAATGGTGCTGTTACGATGAATATTATGGATCATTATGGAATTGAAGAGGGTAAACCGGCTAATTTTATTGTGTTGGATGCAAAATCAGAATTTGAGGCTATTTGTGAAAGAGTTGGAATCGTTGCTTCTGTTCGTAAGGGCGATTTTCTATTTGAGAAAGTGCCATCAAAAGTTACAGGAGCCATCAATTTACTTAAATAGAAAAGGAATGAGATGGAATGTTTCAATGTAAAGATTTATTATCCCTGACAACAATGTCAGAAGCCAAAGTTATTGCTGGAATGGGAGGAATGGATAGAGATATCCGCTGGTCGTATAAAGCAGAAAACATTAATTTTGAAAATTGGGTACATGGAAAAGAGCTATTGATTATAAGCAGTCCTGTTACTCAGCGTAAAAATTACAACCTGTATAAAATAATAGAGAAGGCTATCAGATTACAGATGTCTTGTGCATTACTGCTTATTGGAGATAATTATGTGTCTTCCGTGGATGAGGATGTACTGGAATTGGCCGAGCGAAATTCTTTTCCTCTTTTTACCATACCCTGGAATGTTCCTCTGTTGGATTTTTTTGAAGAGTTAGGACATGCTATTTCCTATTTGGATGACAGGAAAGATATTCAGGATAGTTTTCTGGCGGAAATTATATTTGGAGACAGTATTAATACGAACAGTATTGCACATAAATGTGAACAAATGGGATATGATAAATCTGTTCTTGAGCAAATATTTATAATGCATTTAGACGGAGTATCGAAGGATGTTGTCCGTTCATATGCAGGTATATTAAATGGTATTTTTCAAAAGAATCATCATCCTGCAATGGTGTCCTGCTATGGGAATCGCATTGTCGGCTTTATGAAAGACTGCATGCAGAATCGCCAGACGATCCTGGACATTTTCTCAGAATTTGGAAGGATATTAGAAAATGAACAGGCAGAGTTAACATATTCGTTGAATATAGGTGAACAATGCAAAGCCATAGAAGATTTGCAAAAGAACTATCACGAAACATCAAAGGTTAATTCTATACTGAAGCATATTAAACGACAAAATGAAGTTGTGTTTTATGACCAAATGGGATATTACCGTTTTCTAATGTCATATGAGAACAAGGAACCTATGAGGCGGTTCGTACAGGAAATATTAGGAGATATTCTGCAATATGACGAGAAGAACAATACACAGTTGATTGATACATTATGGGCATATTTTGAAAATGACTGTAATTTGCAGAGAGCAGCGGACAGTCTGTTTACTCATAAAAATACGGTAAAGTATCGACTGCAAAGAATAGCGCAGATTACATCAAGGGATATGAACAATAGATTTCAAAGCTTAGAACTATATAATGCGTTGATTATTTATTACTATGAAAGTCCCGGACAGCAGCCATGACCCGGAGTGTGCTGGCACACGCAGGGACATGGATATTGGACGGGCAAGCCAGTATGAGTAAGTAGGGCGGAAGCCCGGATTACGAATA
>OLZF01001825.1_pt1 | contig 13177 bp, 7 predicted proteins | sample 1674391 | NCBI WGS metagenome assembly OLZF01 (sample SAMEA103958166, study PRJEB25191) | human gut metagenome | biome: human-associated habitat [ENVO:00009003]; feature: intestine environment [ENVO:2100002]; material: feces | place: Germany | collected 2013/2015
GTTACCGGATATACTTTCGGTTCTTTACCGAATTTTGTCTTAAAACGACTGATCGCTGTTTCGATGAATCGGTCATAATAAGCGTCTTTTACCAGGTTGATCGTACATCCGCCGAAACCACCTCCCATGATCCGTGAACCGGTTACCCCACATTCTTTGGCGACATCGTTCAGGAAATCCAATTCTTCGGTACTGACTTCATAAAGTTTGCTCATGCCATGATGGGTAGCGTATATGTTTTTTCCTACGGTTTCGTAATCACCTCGTTTTAAAGCTTCGCAAGTATCGGCAAGCCGGCTGTTTTCCTGGATGGCATAGGTTGCCCGCATGTAATCTTCTTCACTGATTTTATCTTTAACTTCTTCCAGCATTTCCAGGGTTGCATCTCCGAGCAGTTTTACTTCCGGATGATTACCGGCGATAGCTGCTGCTGCCCTTTCGCAGGATTGACGGCGTTTGTTATAGGGTGAATCGACCAGTTCGTGTTTGGTGACAGAATCGATCAATACTAATTTATAACCTTGTGGATCGAAAGGGATATATTCATATTCCATCGTACTGCAATCCAGACGGATCAGGTTGCCTGCTTTACCGAAAACCGATGCAAATTGATCCATGATACCACAATTTACCCCGCAATAATGGTGTTCTGTTTTCTGTCCGATCAGTACCAATTCTTTTTTATCGAATCCGGCCTTGTAAATCTCATTCAGAGCAAAAGCAAAAGTACTCTCGAGGGCTGCCGATGATGAAAGACCGGCTCCAAGAGGTACATCACCTGAAAAAACGGTATCGAAACCTTTGATTTGTGCCCCCCGTTTCAGCATTTCGCGGCATACTCCGAAGATATAATGTGCCCAGGAAGCTTCGGGTTTATCTTCTTCGTTCAGGCCGAATTCGGCATAAGCTTGCAGGTCTGCCGAATAGGCCCGGACTTTGTCTGTCCCGTTGGGTTTGATTTCTGCTAAGATGCCTTTATCGATGGCACCTGGAAGAACACATCCTCCATTGTAATCTGTATGTTCGCCGATGAGGTTGATACGACCGGGCGAGAAATACAACATTCCTTCGGTTCCGAATTTTTCTTTGAATAGATTTCTTACGATACGAGTATCCATGATTTCTTTATTGTTATAAATTTATTAATGGTGTGTCTTAATCTGTTGCCTGTTGCTTTCGAAAAAAGTTATCGTTTGCGTCAGGCTTCTTGCTTTATCATAAAGGAGCGCAATTTATGTAAAAAAAGCAGATTTTACAAATGTTCATCGGGATCTGAATTTATCGTACTTTTAATAATAAGGAGTACGACGATGACGTCGGTGATATCCGGGTTTTTATTTAAAAATAGTCTAAATTACTTTTGGTAATCAGTAGATATACAGTGATTTATTGAAAATATTTCAAAGAAAGTTGTAAAAAATGTTTTTAAAGTGTTTTGTATACACTATATTTGAAGTGTTTTTTAAACACTTATATGGGCGTTTCAAAAGTGAATAGTCCTGAAAATTTGAACATACTAAAATGAAATCTAAATCATAAATTATAGCAAAGATTATGAAAACGTTTGTATTGGGTTTGGTGGTTGTTGCAGGAATCATGAGTTCTTGTTCCCCAAAAGCAAAGGAAGAGACAACTCTTTCCGGACTGAATCCGAAGAAGTTTCAGGCAGAGATCGATGGGAAACAGGCCGGTCTCTATACTTTGAAGAATTCGGCCGGAATGGAAGTTTGTATCACTAATTTCGGTGGCCGTATCGTGTCTGTTTTGGTTCCGGATAAACATGGAAATAGGAAAGATGTGGTATTGGGTTTCGATAGTTTGGCAGATTATCGGAATATACCCAGTGATTTCGGTGCCTCTATCGGTCGGTATGCTAACCGGATTGCACAGGGGAGAATCGAAATCGATGGCGAAACTATTCAATTGCCGCAGAATAACTATGGACATTGTTTACACGGTGGGCCGGAAGGTTGGCAATATCAGATATATGAAGCCAATCAGATCGATGGTACGACTCTCGAACTGACCCGTTTTTCTCCGGATGGCGATCAGAATTTCCCTGGAAATGTACGGGCGAAAGTGCGCTTTCATCTTACAGATGATAATGCTATCGATATTCAGTACGAGGCTGTGACAGATAAGAAAACGGTGATCAATATGACGAATCACTCTTATTTCAATTTGTCGGGTAATCCGGCTGTTGCCGCTACGGATCATTTGTTGTATGTGAATGCGGATGGGTATACTCCGGTCGACAGTACCTTTATGACAACGGGTGAGATCGTTCCGGTGGCCGGAACGCCTATGGACTTCACTCAACCGAAAGAAATCGGACGGGAGATAGACCGTTATGATTTTGTTCAGTTGAAAATTGGAAACGGTTACGACCATAATTTTGTATTGAACACTGAAGGAGATCTTTCTACTGTCGCTGCCCGTTTGTCTTCGCCTGAGTCCGGTATAGTACTCGAAGTATATACGGATGAGCCCGGTATTCAGGTGTATACCGGCAACTTCCTGGATGGAACTGTGAAAGGGAAAAAAGGGGTCGTTTATAACCAACGGGCTTCTGTTTGCCTGGAAACACAACATTTTCCCGATTCTCCGAACAAACCCCGATGGCCGTCTGTTTACCTGGAACCGGGGCAGACTTATTCCAGTCGTTGTATCTATAAATTTTCTGTAGAGAAATAAAGTGTATCGCTAAATATTCATTTTTAAATATCATTATTGTGGGAACATTAGATTATATCGTAATTGCCCTTTTTGCGATTGCCATGATTGGAATCGTTGTCTGGGTTTTCAAACAAAAACAGAAAAGTTCCGGCGACTTTTTTCTGGCCGGACGTGATGCAACCTGGTTGGCTATCGGGGCCTCGATTTTTGCCTCGAATATCGGTTCCGAGCACTTGATCGGTTTAGCCGGTGCCGGTGCTTCGAGTGGAATGGCTATGGCACATTGGGAAATTCAGGGCTGGATGATCCTGATTCTCGGTTGGGTGTTCGTGCCTTTTTATTCCAGAAGTATGGTGCTTACGATGCCCGAATTCCTTGAAAGACGTTATAATAAAGAATCCCGGACGATTTTATCGGTAATCTCTTTGGTCAGTTATGTCTTGACTAAAGTAGCCGTGACGGTATATGCCGGAGGTTTGGTTTTCAAAGAAGTGTTCGGTATTCAGGAACTATGGGGAATCGATTTCTTCTGGATCGCTGCGATCGGATTGGTGCTGTTGACTGCTTTGTATACGGTGATCGGTGGTATGAAATCGGTGCTTTATACTTCTGTGCTTCAAACTCCGATTTTGCTGATCGGTTCTTTGGTGATTCTGGTGTTGAGTTTGAAAGCTGTCGGAGGCTGGGATCAGGTGTTGGAAGCTTGTCGGGTGACTCCGGTAAATGAATATGGTGATTCGATGATCAATCTGATCCGGAGTAACCGGGATGCCAATTTCCCTTGGCTAGGGGTGTTCATCGGGTCTTCTGTTATCGGTTTCTGGTATTGGTGTACCGACCAGTTTATCGTACAGCGTGTATTGTCGGGTAAAGATGAAACTCAGGCTCGGCGGGGGGCTATATTCGGTGCTTATCTGAAACTGACGCCTGTCTTTTTATTCCTGATTCCGGGAATGGTTGCTTTTGCTATGCAAAAACACGGTATTACCGTGAATGGGGAAACATTTACGATGAGTTCCGCCGATGCTGCATTCCCGACTTTGGTAGCTAAATTATTGCCTGCCGGTTTTAAGGGGTTGGTCGTATGCGGTATTTTGGCAGCCTTGATGAGTTCGCTGGCTTCTTTATTCAACTCTTCCGCTATGTTATTTACAATCGATTTCTATAAAAAATACAGACCGAAGGCTTCCGAAAAGACTTTGCTTTATGTCGGACGTGTCGCTACGGTAGTGGTAGTCGTGTTAGGTATTCTTTGGATTCCGGTAATGAAAAGTGTAGGATCGGTGTTGTATAACTATTTGCAGGATGTACAATCTGTACTGGCACCGGGTATTGCAGCGGCTTTCTTATTGGGTATTTGCTCGAAAAAAGCAACTCCGAAGGGTGGTATGTGGGGCTTGATCGCCGGATTTATTATCGGTATCACCCGTTTGGGGGCTAAAGTGTATTATACCTCGGGAGCGACTTTCAGCGATTCCTGGTTTAAATATCTGTTTTACGATACGAACTGGTTGTTCTTCTGTGGAGGTATGTTATTGTTCTGTATGCTGGTGATTGTGGTTGTTAGCCGTTTCACAAAACCGGCACCTGCAGAACAGATCGTCGGCCTGACATTCGGTTCGACGACAGACGAACAAAAGGCGGTTACCCGTGCTAGCTGGAACAAATGGGATGTCATCCATTCCGCTATCATTATACTGATTACCGTTGTGTTCTATTGGTATTTCTGGTAATAAATTAAAATAGTAGTTATGTTAGAAGCATTGAAAAAAGAGGTTTGTGAGGCGAATCTGGAATTGGTGAAGCATGGCCTGGTTATTTTTACCTGGGGGAATGTCAGTGCTATCGACCGGACATCGGGCCTGGTGGTGATCAAACCTTCCGGTGTAGCTTATGAACAGATGAAACCGGAAGATATGGTAGTAGTGGATTTAGACGGGCATATCGTAGAAGGGAGTTTGAAACCTTCTTCGGATACTCCGACCCATCTGGTGTTGTACAAGGCTTTTCCGGCGATCGGAGGAGTGGTGCATACCCATTCTACGTATGCTACGTCATGGGCTCAGGCCGGTATCGATCTACCGAATATCGGCACCACACATGCGGATTATTTCAGTGGGCCGATTCCTTGTACCCGGGATATGTCCCAGGCGGAAGTCGAAGGAGCCTACGAGGAGGAAACCGGGAATGTGATTGTGGAACGTTTCCGGAAGTTGAACCCGGAATATATCCCCGGAGTACTGGTCAAAAACCATGGTCCTTTTTCCTGGGGAAAAGATGCTCACGAAGCGGTACACCATGCTGTGGTGATGGAACAAGTGGCTAAGATGGCTTTTGTGGCGCTTACGGTTAACCCCCGTTTATCTATGAATCCTTATCTGATTCAGAAGCATTTCTTCCGTAAACACGGTCCGAATGCTTATTACGGACAATAAATTGAATTGACAATGCACAGTTGACCTTTACTGTCGGGTGCATTGCCGGAATATAATAGGTAAAATAAGTAATAATTCAGATTGACTGTTGAAAATGGATAGCATTATCAATTGTCGATTATCAATTTAAAATAATTATGGCTTTCGAAAATTTTGAAGTATGGTTTGTGACAGGAGCTCAGCTGCTGTACGGAGGAGATGCTGTTGTGGCTGTAGATGCTCACTCCAATGAGATGGTAAAAGGATTGAATGAATCCGGAAATTTGCCGGTGAAAGTAGTATATAAAGGTACGGTGAATTCGGCGAAAGAAATCACGGAAACATTCAAGGCTGCTAATCATGATGCGAAATGTATCGGGGTAATTACCTGGATGCATACTTTTTCTCCGGCTAAGATGTGGATTCATGGATTGCAGGAACTGAAGAAACCGTTGTTGCATTTCCATACTCAGTTTAATAAAGAAATCCCCTGGGATACCATAGATATGGATTTTATGAACCTGAATCAGAGTGCTCACGGTGACCGGGAGTTCGGGCACATCGTGACCCGTATGCGTAAACCCCGCAAGGTGGTGGTGGGGCACTGGCAGGATGAGGCCGCTCAGAAAAAAATTGCAGTTTGGATGCGTGTCGCTGCTGCCTGGGCCGATGCTCAGGATATGCTGATCCTTCGTTTCGGTGACCAGATGAATAATGTGGCTGTGACCGACGGGGATAAAGTGACTGCAGAACAGGTATTGGGGTATCATGTCGACTATTACCCGGTGAATGATCTGATGGTTTATTATCAGGCTGTCGAGGATAAGGAGGTACAGGCTTTAGTGGCTATTTATTTTAAAGAATACGAGCATGATGCTGCTCTGGAACAGACCGGTACGGAAGCTTATACCAAAGTCTGGAACTCTGCAAAAGCCGAGATCGCCTTGCGCCGTTTGTTGAAAGATACCGGAGCAAAAGGATTTACAACCAATTTCAACGATCTGGGATTATTCGATCAGATTCCGGGTTTGGCATCACAGCGTCTGATGGCTGAAGGATATGGCTTCGGGGCGGAAGGTGACTGGAAAACGGCGGCTCTTTACCGGACTACCTGGTTTATGAGTCAGGGATTACCTAAAGGATGTTCTTTCCTCGAAGATTATACCTTGCATTTCGATGGGGAAAAGAGTGCCATCTTACAGGCTCATATGCTGGAAGTATGCCCGTTGATTGCAGAGCAGAAACCACGGCTCGAAGTACACCGGCTGAGTATCGGTATCGACAGCGAAACCGCCCGTTTGGTTTTCACCAGCAAACAAGGAGAAGGAGTTGCTGCTACTGTCGTGGATTTGGGTAACCGTTTCCGTCTCATTGTCAATGTGGTGGATTGTATCAAGAGTAAAAAATTACCTAAACTTCCCGTTGCTTCGGCTTTGTGGATACCGCAACCGAATCTGGAAGTCGGTGCAGGTGCCTGGATTTTGGCAGGAGGTACGCATCATACCAGTTTTTCGTATGACCTGACTACCGAATATTGGGAAGATTATGCCGAGATAGCAGGGATAGAAATGGTTGTGATCGACAAAAACACCACCATTCCGGAATTCAAGAAAGAACTCCGTATGAACGAAGTTTATTATATGCTGAATAAAGCACTCTGTTAATTGATAATTGACAATTATTTCTGTCGATTTTCAGTTTTCGATTAGAGAAGATATGGAAAAATACGTTATAGGTTTAGATTATGGTAGTGATTCGGCCCGGGCGATCGTTGTGAATGCGCTGACAGGGGAGACACTGGCTACTGCTGTGAAATATTATCCCCGCTGGAAAGAGGGGAAATACTGTAATCCGGCGATCAATCAATATCGTCAGCATCCGCAGGATTATATCGATGTGTTGGAAGCTTCGGTGAAAGAGGCTTTGGCGGCTTGTCCTGCCGGTACGGCGGAAAAAGTGGTGGGGATCGCTTTCGATACAACCGGGAGTACCCCTGCTTTTACCGATGCCACGGGGACTCCTCTGGCGCTCTTGCCGGAATTCGCTGAGAATCCGAACGCGATGTTTGTACTTTGGAAAGATCATACGGCAATCCGGGAAGCTGCCGAGATCAATAGACTTTGCGGAGAATGGAATATCGATTATTCGGCTTATGAAGGAGGAATCTATTCGTCGGAATGGTTTTGGGCAAAAGCTTTACATGTACTTCGTGAAGATGAGCATGTCAGGGCGAAAGCATATTCGATCGTAGAATATTGTGAATGGTTGCCGGCTTTGATCACCGGAGTGACCAAGAGTGACGATATCGTCCGCAGCCGTTGTGCCTGTGGCCATAAAGCGATGTGGCATGAACAATGGGGAGGATTACCCAGTGAGGAGTTTCTGACCACTTTAGATCCTTTGTTGGCCGGTTTTCGTTCACGCTTGTTTGAAAAGACGGAGACTGCCGATAAACCGGTAGGTAAGTTATCACCGGAATGGGCTGAACGCCTGGGGTTGACTACAGAAGTCGTGGTTGCAGGAGGTGCTTTCGATTGCCATATGGGAGCTGTCGGGGCAGGTGTCACTCCGCATACTTTTGTGCGGGTGATCGGTACATCGACTTGTGATGTCATGGTGGCTACTTATGAGGAGATCGGACATAAACTGATCAAAGGCATTTGCGGGCAGGTAGATGGGTCGGTTATTCCCGGTATGGTCGGTTTGGAAGCTGGACAATCGGGATTCGGGGATATTTATGCCTGGTTTAAACGGGTGTTGGAATTCCCGTTGAAAGAGATAGTCGGAAAGAGCGATTTGCTGGATGAGGAGATGAAAGAGCGGCTTGTGGAAGAAGCTTGCAACCGGATTATTCCTGTTTTGACGGCCGAGGCTGAAAAGATACCGGCGGAAGAAAGTACGGTTATTGCTACCGATTGGATGAACGGACGGCGCACCCCGGATGCCAATCAGTTGTTGAAGGGAACGATTACCGGATTGACTTTGGGAAGTACCGCTCCCCGTATTTTCCGGGCTTTGGTAGAGGCTACCGCTTTCGGTTCGAAGGCGATCGTCGATCGTTTCCGGAATGAGGGGGTTCAGATCGATAGCGTGATCGGAATCGGAGGAATTGCTTTGAAATCTCCGTTTGTTATGCAGACGCTGAGTGATGTTTTGAATATGCCGATCAAAGTCTGTAAGACTGATCAGGCCTGTGCCCTGGGAGCTGCTATGTTTGCGGCTACCGCGACCGGGGTATATAACCGTGTTGAAGATGCTCAGAAGGCCATGAGCTCCGGGTTTGCTATGGAATATACTCCCAATGCTGCCAATGCGAAGCTGTATGAGGAAATCTATCGGAAATACCTGAAAGTCGGGGAGTTTACGGAAAAGGCATTGTTTTGCTGATTCTGGATGACGAAGTTAGGAAATGCCCTTTGAAAGTTTTGAACGGCTTTCAGAGGGCAATTTTCTTTTAGGGGATGTCTTTGTCGTTACATGCCCGGAGCGTCTGCTGTGATGCAGATGGTGACCCGGTTTTCTTCCGGAGTGGCGAATGGCTGGACGGTATCGCCTTGGAAGTCGGCGGTGATGCGGTCGGCGGCAATGCCTTTTGCCGTGAGTGCATCGGCTACGGCCTGTGCACGTCTGGCGGAAAGCGTCTTGTTGAGACGGTGATTGCCGGTCTGCACATCGGCATATCCTGTCAGGGTAACTTGCGCTGCCGGATTTTTTTGCAGATAAGCGGCAAGTTCATCCACTTTGCCGGCTTCCTCCGGGCGGATCACAGCTGAATTGATTTTGAAGAACACATTTACCTGTATCGGCTGAAGTTTTTCTGTCTTTTTTTCAGGCACGACAACCGGTTTCGGGTCCTCTTTCGGCTCTTCTTTCGGTACGTTCCGGGGTGGGATAGAAGTCGGGGCAGCCTTTTGTGTTTTCCTGGTATATCCCTTGCCGAAGCGGATGCTCACGCCGGCAAGAATGTTGAATTGCCAGTCGGCATTTCCTGCTTTCTTCGAGTTGAAATGGTCGGATAGGGCATTGGCATTCCCTTCGAGGTTAAACGCTACGGCATCACAAATCCTGAAATCCATCCCTACTCCCAGACGGCCTGCCACGAAAGCCTTGGTGTCATCCCATAGATATTGCAGTTTGTTTCCAGCCTCATTGAGGGCAACAGCGTCGTTGTTGTTGAAAGCCATGTTGACCCCGATACCTGCAAACAGATAAGGGTTGAAGAAACGCTTGTGATTGAATCCTCCGAGGCTGTTGGCGATGTCGAAAGTAGCCTCTGCGTTCAGCTGTGCATAATTGAACTTATACTCCTGGCGGGGATTCACCCAACAGCCTTTCCCCTGCCATCCGCTGAATCCTCCGCGCAATCCCCACACGGGCGTAAAACGGTAGCCTGCCGACAGGGCTGCTGCCGGCGACACCAGGTCGGAAAACTTACCTTCTCCGATCGTATGACCGATACCTCCCTGAACCTGCATATACCAATGCGGGCGGAACTCAATTTTCTCTGTCTCCTTTTGGGCGAAAAGAGAAGTGGTGCTTGCTAAAAGCAAGGCGGCTAAAATTGTTTGTTTCATATTCATGATAATGGATTTTGTGATTAATTCATTTTCACTCCAACGGATCGTCTACTTTGTCTTTAAGGCAAAGACTCCAACGACCAAGGTAGCGAACAGGTTTAAAATACCAGTTTAGCTTTGTGTTGTCTGATGTTAATATCCTGCATTTTATTTCATTATTGTTGGGATTCTTAAATTTAATATATTCCAACGTATAATTTGCCACCGGGAATTGTCTGTATGTTTTCATGAACTCTATAAACCCCTCCCGGTTCAAACCTTGTGGTTCGCAATCCGGTTTTGCCGTGCGCAGCAGCATCAGTGCCGAATCCGGATGCCCAGACTTCATTCGATCCATAAACATGGTGACGAGGGTTTTGACAGCTGCAGAATCCTTTGATCCTACCTTCATGACATTGGGGTCGGTAGCATAGACAACCTCTGTCTTCGGGCCCTTATCGCGGCAAGCGGCAAGACCCATTGCAAGCAACAATAACAATCCTAGTATTCTCATGTGTAAAATCGTATTTGATAAAAAAGGGGGGCGCATTCACGCCCCCTCTGTCAATGATATATCCGCTTCAATATCTTATTGACCAATGGTTTTCTTAACCACAACAGGAACAGGAACTTTGAAAGTACCCCATTTGTAAGTAACCTCTACCGGTAACTCGATGGTGATATCTGCAGACAATGCTGTACTGTTGTTATGCCAGGTGATTGTACCGAAATCTCCACTTGCGATCTTATCCGTTGTCGTTTTGGAATAATCAACCCGTGCAGCAGGATACACGTCTTTCAGTTTCTTACCGCCTAACATGATGTCATCAACATTGATAGCGATTGTTTCAACACCATAGTATTCGAAATAGTTCATATTATCAGGAACAAATTCAAATCCTCTCCAATCTACAAACTGCATAGCGTCCTTCAAAGCAAGATCAGAACCATTGTCTTTAGCATCTTCCAAAGAACCATCGGTAGCCTCGATAGAGATTGGACGCAAGAACTTCACATCGAATGTATTGTTGGCAACATCCAACTTCTGGTCACAACCGTTAACTACATTTACCTGTACTTTTGCAGTCAGAGTTTCATTTTTACCTAGGGCTAAGTGTCCGGCATAGTTCAATACTGCTTTTGCAATGTCATTATCTTGGTAAGTTACAAAGTTGTTAGTAGCATCTGCATCTGTAGTAGTCGACAATACAGCTACAGCATCTTTAGTTGCAGTTTCCTTACCATTCTGATCCAACAGGGTTGCATTCAATGTCAGGCCGTCTGTACTTACGCTTAATTTGTAGCTATTATCATCAGAACCGGATACTATAGTTTCGTCAGGAGTAACGAATACAAATTCTTTAACTAACTTATCAGCTGTGAATGAAGGATATGTCGTTTTATCAACATCGCTAATCAGTACTTTTTGTCCAACAAATACGTCAAGAATATTCTTTTCGAATTTGCAAGTCGCATCAGTCTTAGGAACCTCAACATTGAAGTGAACTTCATAGAATCCAGGAGTTCCTTTATCTTCTGCAAACCAAGCACTTGTGAATTTAGTGTTCGCATCGTCTAAAATGGCTCCTGTAGGCTCTACATTCAATTCGGCCGGTTTCCAGGTCAAGGTTACATATACATAGTGTTTCGTATTATTGGCATTTTCTCTTACGAAACGAACGATGATTTTAGCTTCTGTTGCACCTGCAGAGAATATATTGTAAGCTTCTGCCTGAGATACCTCCCATGCCAGTACGTCGGTCATTTCGCCACCAGTATTATCCTGTTTTCTGGAGGCAATGCCCAATCTCGTCGTAACTTTCTGTGCGTTGATGGTTGTGTTAGTGAATTGTTCCAGATTCGGATCGGTATAGAATTCCAATTTGAATTCACCTTCGAACTCTTCTTTAGACATATTCAATGCGGTGTAGATACCTTCCTCTACTTTAGCCCAATTCAACGGGAAGTTGTAAGAAGCAGGAGTACAGCCAACTGTGTACTTGTCGTTGAAAGTAAAGTTTGCTACATGTAATACCTCATCGACTGGAGCAACTTCTTCTTTGTCTGTGATTTTGAATTTGATGTAAGCTACAGCTACTACGTTGTTTGCAGCAGTATCAATCAAGCTTATACGTACCAACGGCATACGACCGATGGTTGAACGATTCTGCTCAGCACCGAAAGCCTGTTGTAAACCGTTTTGTGTTGTTTGTGCACGTAAAATAGAACCGTTCATTGCTGCATGAGCACTCTGAGAAGTCTTATTGTCACCTGCAAGGTATCCAATCAATTCATACTTGTACTTGAATCCGTAGGCTTTGATTTTATCGGTTGAAGCCTTTTCATCAAGACTAATATGCTTGCTGTCAGCATCATCTGCATGTGTTGCTACCAATTCAGCTACGTCGATTCCCTTAGCATTATCCCAAAGGATAGTGAATTGCGGGTCATTGGCAATAGCTTCGGCAGCTGTAGTTACAAAATGTACCTCTGTAGCTTGATATCCTTTTGCTGCATCGGCCAAAACAATATTTTTCACTTCCCTTGCTTTAACAGCAGCATAGTCGGAAGTAATCAGGGTATCACCTTCTGCATTCTTGGTACCTACTTGCAGAGCCAAAACTGTAACTTCACCGTCTTTTTCAATGTCTTTCAGCATACCTTTGTTCAAGCCGGCCTGAACTGTCAATACACCCTTATTTACTTTGAAGTCAGTAACCTCAACATTGTGTGCACCAGCTTTAGTATATGCTTTATCTTCAGCGATGAAGAACATGTTCTCTTTTTTCAGATCGCTGACAGCAGCATTTGAAGGATTCAGGTGGTAATTTGCAACTAAATTCGGGGTTAAAGAGAAAGTTTTTCCTTCTGTGGCTTTATCAGTAGAAAAGTCGTCGTTTGCGTTAACAGTAGGCAATGTCAGAGCCTTGTAGTAGAAAGTATTGGCAGCCATAGCTTCAATTCCCTGATAGTAAAAGTCAGGTATGAATACCAAACCTTGCAGTTTTTCAGAAATCAATTTTAAGTTAACCGGTTCGTTATCGCCATATTTGATGGTGTAACCGATGACTGTACCGGCAGCATCTTTGATTTCTGTGATAGTCATTCCCGGAATGGTAACTTGAGGTAAAGTTGCTCCAGTCGGTTCGCCATCATATAAAATAGCTCCCTTTTCTCCAATAGTCAATTTTGTTCCATCAAATTCAGCCGGCGTGTCAGGCATTGTGATTGTCGGTGCAGAAATAACTTCGCCTTTATCGTTTTTTAAAGTAATGGTAACAGTTTTACCCTCTGCTTTTGTTTCCAAAGTATATTGGGTGTTTCCATCCTTAGTATCGGCATCAGCTATGGTATAAGTCACAGGATTACCGGTTGCCGGTGTGATGGTCAGTGTGCGGGTTGATTCGTCCCATTTCACATCTTTGACAAAAGCAAGAGCTCCGAAATCTTTTTTCAGATCCTCAAGGCTTTTGTTTACAGCATCGATTCGTTCATTCAGGCTGTCAATATCATCATCATAGTCTTTACAAG
>OLZF01001835.1_pt1 | contig 13056 bp, 9 predicted proteins | sample 1674391 | NCBI WGS metagenome assembly OLZF01 (sample SAMEA103958166, study PRJEB25191) | human gut metagenome | biome: human-associated habitat [ENVO:00009003]; feature: intestine environment [ENVO:2100002]; material: feces | place: Germany | collected 2013/2015
CAGCGTGATGGTATCGACCCAAAATTCCTGCTGTTCGACGATCTGCCGCATCAGGGAGGTGATCTTGTCCAACTGCCGTCGGTTGTCGCCCAACGTATCGACCACGCGGGTATCTCCCACGAAGAACTGAATGTAATTGCGATCTTCGACGGTCACGAACTTGTCGATGACCTTGATGCGGTAACGCGGCACGGTATCGACAAAGGATAGCATCGAGGATACGACGTAGCTCAGCGTATCCGACGGCGGCAGGCGGTAGGCGCTGTCGTCTACGGCCATGACCTGTCCTTGGAGGGTAATAAGCATCTTTTTCGAGGTCTCGTCGGTTTTCACTGCTTGGGAATAGTAATACGTAACGGTGCTCCGTCCTTCGACCAGCGAGTCGAGCCGAACATCCTCCGGGTAGGGAAACTTCACGAAGCGGTTGAAGGCCGCCTCGCGCCCCACGGTATCGGGTCGGAAGCGCTCGATATAGGTTTCGTACTGCCAGTAGTCGCGTTCCTGCAGGAGTGAGAAGCGTCCGCCGCGGATCACCAGATCTTCGAGCGCCATGGATTCGTCGGGTTTGTGAAGTATCGGTGTGATTACGACGCTGCGGCTTCTGCCCAACAACTGCTTGGGCAGTGTCACGATGAAATCCAGCACGACGCGCCCGTTGCGTTCGGGAATAGACCGCATCTTCGCCACGACCGTCACCTGCTCGATCTGAAGGGCCATGACACGCTCACCGTCGGCAAGCGTATCCACGGGTGCAAGAAAGAACGTATTGCTGTCACGCTGCAACTTCACGACCTGCGGGCGGTAGTCCTGCTGCCGCTCTTGCCGCTCGGCGCGGGTAAGCTGCGCCAGACGGGCCGTCGCCTGCTGCCGCTGAAGCCGTCCGGCTACCGAGCAGCCGAACAGGCTTCCGAGCGCTGCCGACAGCAGACCCATCTGCAATATCTTATTGCATATCTTCATGGCTAAAAGATATAAGAGAATGAGACTTCCAGTTTTGTCGGCGCCAGCGTCCAGCGTCGGTAACGGTAGATGTATTCATCCTCCCAGTCCGAGATAGTCGGGTCGCGGCGCGTATCTTTTGTGCGGTAAAGTCCGACGTCGGCTTCGAGGGCGATATTCCAGCGTTTCGAGAGCATCCACGCATATCCGTAACTGACACCCAGACCATAGGCATGACCTTTATAGCGTTTTGTACGGCTTCCAAGGTCGTAACCGACATAGGTAAGGTGCTGTCCGAAAAAATGCCCGACGAAGGATTCGTAGAACCAGTAGCGGCCGCCGAGCTGCACGGCGTGGAAGTTCATCGAGAGGGATGCGGTTTTCACCGGATTCCAGTATCCGGACAGCTCCAGCGACCAGTTGTCCGTCAGGGCTACTTCGGCCCCGACGTTCAGCGTCGCGCTGCACACCGCAAGAGCGTTGGCCCTTACGGCGAAGATCTGCGCCGAAGCCCTGCGGGGCAGCCCCCACAAAGCCGCCGACAGCAGCAGGAACAGTATGATTCGTTGTTTGTTCATTGTTGAAAGTTAATTCGGTTTTATTCCCGGATGCAGCGCACCGGATTGGCGGCATAGCGGTAAAAATCCGTCGTATTGACGAATGGCGGGTAGTTGCTCGTATCGAATAGGATCGAGGTGCAGGCTACGTCATGGAACACGCCGGTCGAGTCTCTCCAATGAAGATAATACGGAGCGTTCGTGTAGAGCCTTCCGAGCGACCCGTTGCGGTCGTAACGTCCTTCGTAGAATGTTCCGCCCAAGGGTATTTTCGCCGTCTGCGTGCTGTTACAGCGGATTGTAACGTAATAAGGTGCCGATACGCCTATCCGCTCTATTTCCGCAAAATCCTCAGCACCGGGCACTTTCCATCCCGGAGGGCATGGATCGTAAATGGATTTATGGCTGGTGCGGCTGATATTGTTCTTCCCGGTCGTGACGTTGCCCCAGAGGTTCGGGTGATGGACGTAGAGCCAGTCGGCGACCGACGTCCACTCTTCCCAATCCTCGTAAAATACCCCGTCCATATAGGTCGTTGGATGCGCTGTGGCCCATTCGAGGGTCATCACGTCGTAAGGCGATTCAGTTCCGGAGGTTCGGGGATTGCTTTCAGCATACTCGAATCCCGGAGCATAGACGGTCGGAGCCTGCGTGTAGGCGTCCGTGGCCAGCGCCGGATACGGAAACGGATCTTTGCGGCCCCACTGGTAATAGAGTCCTTTAGCAGCGGCCTGCGTGCAGTCCGTAGCCAGGGCCCCGAGGTTGCGATCCATAAAGACGGCTCCCGAAGCGTAGGTCTGGGCCGTGGCCTCGATCTCGTAATCCACCGACCAGATATGCCACGACCATATGCATACCCCGCGGCTGTCGAGAAGTCCGATCACGGCGTTGCCGCGTGCGGAGCCGGTTGTGAAGACGATACGTCCGTTTTTATATTCCGCATCCCTGATGACGGTCTTGCCCAACGTGCCCGTTTCCCAGAGGACTTTCGCCTCGGCTCCCGCAAGTCTCTTCGGGACGATATTCGTCGTTGCACGGCCGTTGCCCATCGTCGTAGCGTCGAACGAATAGGAGGTATTCAATTCCGGCGCGATATAGCAGTTGGCCGTGCCCCCGTCGTCGAGCGGCCGGGTATTGACCGTGAATTTCGGGAAGATCGCGGCTTCAGGCGAGGTCGGAATGTAGGCATACGAAGCCGAGGTCGAAAGCCGTGTCTTGTAGTCGGCTGCCGAATACCATCCCTCGAAGCGGTATCCGGCTTCGGGTACGGCAGTCAGCGTGCATCCCTTTTCATGGCACAGGACGACCCGGTCGTGCGTCAGGGAAGAAGTTTCAGCGTCATACAACGCTCCGGCGACGGTTACCGTACCGTTTCCGTTTTCAGCCGTCGCGGGGTGAATATATACGTCGAGGCGGTTGGCGAAGCGGTGTCCGATGTCGAACGACTGTGCAAATCCCGCATCATCCTCGACCGTGACGGTATAGACCACCTGCGAATTGACCGTCGTATAGATTCCCGGAGCGTAGTTCACGCCGAAGACATTGGGGCCGGGCTGTTCCGGAAGCGTAAGGTCGCGGCCTTCGCCTACGGGAGAGCCGTTCAGACAGAATGCTCCGGCGTTGCCCTGCGCGACACCGATACGTCCCCGAAGCGTCAGAGGTGCGGGACTCCCGTCGATCTCCACAGCGAGCATCTGAAACGGATTGTAGGTGCAATATCCGCCGACCGAGTTTTCTTCGTAGGTATCATGCACATTGACGGCATAGCTGCTAATGCGGGTATCGACCTCGCTGTCGCCCAAGATCGAGATATTGAGCCGGTAATGCGCGTTGGCCCGGACATTGAAATCCGAGGTGTTGTTTCCTCCGAGGTAAATATAATAAGCCAATATTTTCGACCCGCGCACGGCGCGGATCAGCAGATACGAGGCATTTGCAGGGGCATTTTCCGGGTTCTTCTGCCGCTGGTCGGTAATCGTAGCGACGACGCCTTGCATATTGGGCAGCAGATAGCAGTCGCCCGCGGCCTGCTGTCCGGAAAGTTCCACCTCCGGACAATCCGTATAGTCGTCGGGATCATCCGACGGTGCGGCCGCCATATCGAACACAGATACAGAACGCGGTACGGAAAGAAGCTGCACGGAACGCAGTTCGATGTCGGCAACGGCCGGAGCAACGGTAATGTGATAGGAGATTTTCGACACGCAGCGTTGTACTTCGACGGCAGGCAGCGTCAGCATCCCGTCTGCCGAGGGAATTATCGTTATATCGCCCTCATAGGCCATAGGCAATACATCGTACTTGTCGGCGTGTGTAACGGTGAAATCCTCCCACAGCAGATTGTCGCCCAGATCGCGGCCCAGATTGGCGGCAATGCACATCCGGTAGTCGCCCGGCAGGCATTCGAAACGCAGCGTCGCAGAGGTCTGGTAACGGTGTAGGACAACATTGCCGTTATCGTCGTAAAGGTAGAGGTTCAGGTCGCGGATGGCCGTTTCATCCGCAGAGCGGGTTACGAAGGACATCCTTTCGGGCCGTACCGTCAGGCTGACAAAGACACCGCGGGGATTTGTACATTCTGTCCTGTCCTCGGCGATACAGCCCCACAGCAACAGGATGGCAGCGAGTATCAACAGATATTTTTTCATAGTCGGAAAAATCTGAAAAAGGGATTGAAAAAAGCTCCCGCCCGCGAGGGACGGGAGCTGCCAAAACAAGAGGGCTATGCCCCCAGTTCGACGTTCTGCGTCACGGGCGTCTCCCAATCGGCGACGGTGACCGATACGGCGCACTCCTGACCTACGAGGCCCGTGATATTGGCCGCGACACGGTAGTAGCCGTTTCGGAGAATCTCGCCCGCGGCCTTGCCCGTCAACTCGACCGAATAGGTCACCTCCGAGCGGTCGTCCGTAGTCGAGGTGCTGCCGTCCGAATCGTATGTGGCGTTAATTTCCAGCAGAACGCGGCTGCCCGCGGGCAAAGCTCCATTCTCGAAACAGTAGAACAGCGCATTGCATTTTCCCGAAGCCACGGCGGGAGTCTGCGTGTGGCTGAAGGTCATGGCCCCGGGTGTCGGCGTTCCGGCCACGACGAGCGACTGCGAGGCGGCTTTGGAGAGTTTTACCGAGTTGATGGTAAGCGTTCCGGCATATTTGTCGGCGAACGACGGGTCGATGGTCGTCTGGAGGGCTACTTTAGCGACAGTGCGTTTGAGCGTGATGCCGACATTGGTCGTGGAGTTCACGGCCCCGACGGTCTGCGATTTCATGCCCGACATCACGAAGCCGCCCGAACGCTTGGCTGCGGTGGACACCTCGGCAAAGGTGCCGTTATAGTCGGCGGCCGACTTCTCCACGAGGGCCGTAAGGGCCGCCCGGGTCTTGGCCGACGAGGCGTCGTAGTTCGCTATGGCATAGAATGAACAGGGGGTGCTGGCAAGAGATTTAGGTAGGGAGAATGTCGCCGATTTCGCGGCCAGCTCGCTGGATGTTAAATCCCGGCGAATAACGAAGTTGTCGGCATTATCGAAGACGAAAATCGACAGTGACGACAACGAAGACTCTCATGCCTCGGCCGAGGCTGTCGAATCGAAGAAAGAGCGGGTGTCGGCGGCATCATCGGTAAGCGTAAGTGCGATACGTGCCCCATCGGTGAAAGAATTGGGGGAAGGTACGACTTCGGTCTCCTTGTTGCAGGAAACGGATGCGGCAGCGAAGACTGCAACGGCTAAAAGGATGTTTTTCATGTTATTTGGATTTTGAATGCAGCGATGCACTATGCGTCGCTTTCTGCTGCAAATGTATAATACAAAATCACTGAAAAGTACACTTTTCCGGATGCCTCTCGGGAAAAATCAAAAAGTTTTTTGTAAAGTATGAAAATATAATCAACTGAAAAATAAACTGTTGAAATTTTGCAAACGGAGAAAAACTTTCTGATTTTCTCGCCCTTGACAGGTCTCTGCTCTCTCTATCGCAGGTGTCTTTCGACGACTTGCTCATAGGCTTTTTTCAATTTATCCAGAAAAGGTGTGACCGCCGTGCTGCGGTCAAGCATCCTGGTTTTCTTGACATAGACATCGTTGATCGTGATATGGAATGTAGAAGACAAGGCACGGACGATCTCGATGAAACGCGCCTTGCGGTTGCCGTACATGATAATCCCGTTTTTATGAAGGGCAACGGCAAGCTCCAGCAGCTCTTGCTGCGTCCCTGTCCACAGCAACTCGCCGTCCTGATAGGATAAAGGGAGCGAATAGTCTTGGTTCGAGCTATATTTCGTACTATTGCTGACGATATTGATTTCGCAATCCAGAATATACATGATTTTATAGATGAACGTCGTCCTTAAAACATTGTTCGAATATCGATTAAACGATGGATGGGACAATACGTCGAATTCAACCCGGCTGTAATACAGTATTCTCAAAATATCATCCCGGTTATCGAAATTAGCAACCATCTCGGTCATCGTCTCGATAAACTCTTCGTATGCATGGGCTAATTCCGACGGATTCGATTCATTTTGAGTTAGCAACGCGTATATACGGGTATGAATAAGCGTTTTCATAAGACAGATCTCCGTATTGCAGAATCATGTGTATTTTTCGTATTCACAAAGTATCTGTTGGATAATTTTTCTTATCTTTGCAAAACAGCGAATAGCTGTCGAATCCTGTCATCGACACCTGAAAATGCTACCAAGACAAGATGGACGGGATGATAGGAGAATCGTGCAAAAACAGCACGGGCTCTCCTATCTGTTCATCGGGTTGTAGCATTCCTCAGGTGTCAATAGGTTGAGTCCGTGCTTATTTTATACTATCTCAACTTATTATTGTGCCAACTAAATATAATTTGAATACGAATTCATCAATTCGTGCGTTATTAAATAAATACTATCACAAACCGGCCACGGAGAGTTTTTAGATTGAAACACGGCAAATTTGGTTCGTAACCAAAAATCTTACGTTGCTCATTAGTAACTAACTATAAATCAGAGCATTCAAATTCAATTCGTAACCTTCTTTATTCTTCCGAACCTCAACATTCACCATTGGGGGTATAGGTTACGGATAGGTAACGTTCCTCTGTCTCATCTTGTCGTATTCCTGTCTTCGTCTGTCCTCGCCACTTTTAACCAAAATGAGGAAAGTAGCTGATAACCAGTAAACTTTCCTCATTCTTCTCTCAAACACTTTTTATATGTACTTTCAACACTTGAAAGGTCACTTACGGGTATATATAGACTCGAATCGGTCAATGTATTTGCGGTAGTTTTTGTTTCCCCATTCGTCTTTTGGATGGGGGAACGTTTTCATATCCCTTCATCAGTTAAAACAACCCGCACACCTGTTTGCGGATGTGCGGGTCTGGAATCGGTCACTTTCGGGTATATAACCAATCCGAATCGGTCAATGCAAACACATCGCTATCATGTTATTCCACTTCGTCCATGGTGATTTCATACCCCGACGATACGAAAGTCCAGTCCTGCGGACGGTTGCCGTTCTCGCAGGTGACGTTGGTCTCGCCCCAGGCACCGTCGGCGATCGCCTTGAACAGCGGCAGCGGATCGGCTTGGCTTCTCGTACGCAGGTTGAAATGCATGATCGAACCGTAACCGGCTTCGGCCAAATCATAGGCTCTATCCCCATAATAAGATACATTGCCAGCAATGGAACCCAGATTGATCGACAGCGGAGCGAAACGATCCTTGGTCACACCGGAAATTCCGATATAGGTATTGTAACCGAAATTGGCATAGGCATGATTGATCTGGGCGCCGGCCGTTGCATTGATCTGCGAAGAACCGTAATTACCGTATTGGAATACGGTGATGAGTTTGCCGGCGGGCATCAGGTTGCGCAGCTTGGTGATGATGCTGCCGAACGAACCGCTGATGAGCGAGGACGAGTAGTTGGAGTATTCGTCGTCGAACCCGATTCCGTCCAGACCGTATTTTTCCACAGCATGGGCCAGGATCTTGGCGAACTGTGTGGTCTGGGTATCGTTCATGTTGGCGACACCGATGCCCTGCCAGTCGCCCAGCACGGTCAGCACCACCTTGATGCCTTTGGCCTGCAACCCCTGGACATACGTCGCGGCGCCGCCGTTTTCGAGCAGGTTGGTCATCTTGTCGTTCAGGTAGAGCGTAGGCTCGACAACGCCGTTCACCGTCCGCTTGTGGATGTTCGATGCGAAGAACTCCACGATGTCGGCATAGGGCTTGCCATTAGGAAGTTTGTAATCCCCGGCGTTGAGCGGGTTCACGTCGTTGGTCTCGACATAGATCGTGACCGTCGGGGTCTTGTCCCCGTAAGCACGTGTTTTGACGACGGGCTCCTGAGCCTTGTCCATCGTCGGTTCCTCTGCCTGCTGGCAGGAGAACATCATACCGACGCCCATCACGAGGGCTGCCATCAGTTTCAAAGTCTTTTTCATAACGCAAAAATTAAGGTTGATAAATTAGTAGTTTGTCGCTCCGGTTAAAGAGCCGTGAGAGAGTGATTAGGGAAGTTCGATATGTCGCATCGACCGATTTTATTGCCAATCCTTTTTCCATTTGCCGTATCCGCCTATCCCTTCGCCTGCTTCATTGGGTAGTGTGCCAAGTCTATTATTATCAAATAGATAAGAATATCCGTTTCTGCTTCCGAGAAGATATCTATTTTCCGAGTCCATAACCGTACAACACTCCGCAAACATAGTATCCCAATACGCTTCGTAATTGTCCTGCAAATTGGTGTGCAAGTCGTTGAAGACAATAATATTGTTGGGTTTGTAATTCGGCACCCAGTCGAGCATATCCGTGTAAAGTATTTGATTTATGGCTGTCCCTATCTCCATGGATGAGGTCGAATATATCGGGAAATTGATACATCCGTACCGCTCCTTGGGCAGGTTGGCAATCGGCTTCTGCGTATAGTCGGATACATACGCCAGTTCGGGATGCCACGGGTCGAGCACCTGCGGGGCTTCGCTCTCGCGGTTGTAGCCCGACCAGGCATAGTCGATATAGTCCCCGACGGCGATGCCGCCCGTCGCCTGTGTATCCCAGAAGGTAGAGGTCGGCTCCTCGTAAACCGTGACCGTCAGCAGTTTCTCCCCGCCGAGCGCCTCGCGCAACGCTTTGATGAGTTTCGGGTAAGAGGCGGTGTTCATGGCCGGCATCCCCTCCTTGCCGTATTCGGAGCCGCGATCCCACAGGTTGATGCCGTCGATACCGAACTCTTCGACCACGGTTTTCACCTGCGCTACGAAATCGACGATCTGTCCGTCGGTCAGGTTGCAGAATCCGAGCCCTTTCCCGCTGCCTTCGATCGAGATGCAGACCTTGCTGCCATGCTCCTGTAGCGGACGGATGTATTTCACGGCATGGTCGAGGACATAGCGCATGTCGTTTCCGAGGTTCAGCAGCGCACGGCCGGTAGCCGCATCGTAATCGAGCATCACGGTGCGCAGGTTGATGATGTTGCCTACGGCATCGTACCAGGCCACGGTCGTTCCGCGGGCCAGTTTCTTCCGCATGATGTAGTCCTGCGCCAACAGCGGCTGAAAATCGTTCGTGTTGATGTAGAACACGAAGAACAGGTCATGGCCGTCGTGCAGCGCATACTCGTCCGTATAGGGCTGGCGAACCGAGACGTTGTAGTAAAGCGTCTTGTTCGCGTCCGGAGCATCCTGCCCGGCGACCGTAAGCGGCAAGACGTATTCTCCGGCAGCGAGCCCTGTCGCCGAGAACTTGATACGTTTCAGCGCCGAACGCTGCGCCTCGGGCGAGAGGTCGAGGGCTTTGCCGTCAGGAAATTCGTAATTTGCTTCCGGAAGCAGGGTTCGTTCGACCTCTTCGGCAGCGTTGTAATCGTCGAGCAGGGTTGCGTCGATCCATGCGTCGAGCGAAAGACCATCGGAGGCCGGTTTTGTCTGTTGGAAATAGAAATTCCTCATCACGAACCCGCCGCTGCCTTCGGTCAGCAGCACGTCTATCGTCTTTTCCGAAGAATTACCGCTGCGCAACATCCCGGACACGGTTTCCAACGGTTCCTTGTCGGGAAGTTTCCCGCCCTGCTGCTCTACGGTGTCGGCGTCGCAGGCCATAAGGCCTGCGAGTGCCGCCGTACAGAGAAGCGTCGCAATTCCCGTTTGCAAACTAAAAATCGTCTTCATAATCACTCGTTGTTTTCGTTAAGTTTCGGAATCTCGATGCCCTGCGGCCAGATAATATCATACTTAGCCACTCCGTCATTGCGGTACATCGAATAGTCCTTGACCGTATTGCCCGAGGCATCGTTGCACTTCCAATAGCCAAGAAGCGTCGGATCGTCCTGCGGGTTTTGAATTTCGTACATATTGTCCCAGATCTGTTCGGGCGTACGGGCCACCGACCAGACACGTGCTTCGGCGATCTTGCCGTTCAGAGGACGGTAATCGTCGTAGGAGCGGCCGAGGAAGAACTGGTAAGCCTCGCCCAGCTTGTTGTAACCCGTGTCGTCGGTCTCGTACTGCGGTTTTTCGTTGTCGGGAGCCGTATTCCACAGGTCGTAGAGCGCCCGCATGGCCAGATTGATCTGGTTCTTCTTGCTCTGCGCCGAGATGCCGACATCGGTCGCTTCGCTCTGAATCTGGCCATCGACATAGATGCGTGCGGTACGCGCCGCTTGGTCATATGTGCAGGCGACATGGTACCAGCGCCCCTTTTCGAGGTTCTTCGTCGCATCGCGTCCGGGAATCTTCCCGAAGGACGAGCCGGCACCCGATCCGTCGAACTGCAACTGCTGACGCTCGAAATTCGTGTCGCCGATACGCAGCAGCAGATACTGCTCGACACCCATGATGGACGAGATGTTGACGGGGCTGCCCGTAGCGTTGCTCGTCGCAAAATCGTCGAGGTAGATAAGGGCCTCGTAGGTCACAGCCGTCAGACCGTTCCAAGCCTTGCTGCTTTCCGAATACTTGTCGAGGGTCGGGAACTCGATCCAGTTGTCGGTGAGCTGCGCTGCGACGGTGATGGCCGAGGATCGTTTCACGACATAATAGGCGACGTCGGAACCGTGAAGCACGTCCATCGAGGCATGGCCGATGCGCACGGGGACGAGATAGGTTTCGTCGATAGGAAGCGCTCCCGTCTGTTCCTCGCCTTGGCCCATCAGCTCCTTGAATTGCAGGGTCACGACATCCGAGGTTGTTTTTCCCGCGGCGATCGTGACACTCTCGGCCGACAGCTTATAGTATTTGGCATCGAGCATCGGCCACTGCGTACCGTAGCGGGCGTTGTACGTCCCGACGAGCGACGGGTCGACCGTGAGCGTCACCGCCACATCCTGTCCCGCAGGATAGGTCAGCTCCGCCTGCAAGGCGCAGTCGTAAGTCGGTTTATTGTTGCCGAAGGTCGTAAGCTGCACCTCGTTCGTTTCCGCGACGTCGAGATAAACGGCGTTTCCGAACTTGTGGTCGTCGGCCTCATAATTATCGCAGGCCGCGAAAAACACGAGCCCCGCGACGGCTGCAATCAGATATTTTCCGTATTTTTTCATGGCGTTCACTATTTAGCGGGATTTAACGTCTGGATCGCCCCACGGATCGTCTGGTAGTTCATCTCCGCATGATAGTAATCTTCGGAAATGTTGTAAGCTGCCAGACCGCCCAGCGGGCCGAATTCGATGACGCGGCGCGACATCTCATCGACGGCCGCGAACTCCGTGCGATCCTCATCCAGCAGGGGTGCGCTGATCTCGGCCGCCAGCAGCAGCTTCTCCGGCGCGATACCGGCATACCCCGTGGCATTCAGCACCTGGAGCTTCACCTCCTGCACATTTTCGAGTTTCTCCGTATCGAGGGCGATAAAATCGACCTTGGGACGGTCGGCGGCAGCCAGCGACAGCGGGTTGCCCTCGAAGACGAGGAGCTGGCCCTCGGATTTCGCCGCAGCGAATTTCTCGACGATGCGGGCTGTGGCATCCGTCGCCAGCGGGTCGGTCGTAAACGAGTAGCCGTCCATGCCGTTGGCGGCGACGGCGGCGACAACCCGATCCAGATAGGCATCGAGCGCCTGCATATCGGCGAACTCTTCCGCGCGTGCGGCATAATCGACCTGATAAAGTACTTTCGTCCCCTTCTCGCGCATGACGTCCATATCCTCGGCGTCGAACTTCGAGAAGTTATCGGCGTTGGTCAGCGTCACGATGTCCAGCGAATCCGGGAGGCAGCGCATGAAATCCTGCTCACTCGATGCTTTCTCGGGCGAGTTGTGCAGACGGGCATAAACAATGAAATGTTCTGACTGTTTATAGGCCCTCAGCGCCGCGGTGTATTCGGCCCATAGTGCCGGATCCTGCTCCCAGGGCTTTTCCACCTTGCTGTCCACCGTTTCCATCTCCGTCCAGTCGTTGCAGGCCGCAAACGTTGCGACGGCAGCGCAAAAAGCGAGGAAACGTATCATTCGGTTTGGTTTCATATTCATAGCGATTACTTGTTATACGGTTTGCAATCCCACCATACGCGGGTTCCCATGACGTCGCCCGAACGGTCGCCGTTCTGTTGCTCTGCACCGAGCGTTTGAATGGCCGCCTGAAGGTTGGCGTTGTTCTGCTGGTACTCCTCGACAGGGTAAGGCAGACGGCGTGCGCCCTGTTCCACATTGACGGAACCTCCCGATTTGTCGGTAGGTACAGGCAGCAGTTTCGGATACCCCGTACGGCGGTGTTCCGACCATGCTTCGACTCCCAACGGGAAGATAGCGATCCACTTCTGCACGATGATGCGTTCGAGGTTGCGCTCCTGAACGGCCTCCGTATCGCTGCCGTCCGTCGCCGTTTCCCACGGAACGGTGATTTCGCTCCGGGCAGATGCGCTGTAGTTGCCCAGCGGATCGGTATAGGGTGCAGGCTTCTTCGTGGCGTCGACCAAATAGGCGTCGGCCCCCGATGCTCCCCGCTCCTCGAACGAAAGTCGGACAGCCTGCTCATAGAGCGTCTTCGCCGTCTCGGCCGATCCCCAGCGCAGTTCGTACTCTGCATGCAGGAAGGTCGCTTCCGCGGCATTGAACCATAAATAGGGCGTATCGCTCGCAACGATCATATTCGAATACTTCGACATGGCCGTCGATTTTCCCGCCACGTCGATGCCGATGCGGATACCCACGTAGTCGTCTACGTCGTTGGGCAGGAACATCTTTTCCAGACGCGGGTCGTCGTAACCGTCCAGATAGCTGATGATGTCGGCCCCGACACGGTGGTCGCCCCAATCGTTATAGATCAGCGTCATGCGGTTTTCGGCTGCGTGCATAGCCGCATTATCGGCATTGACCGTAATGATACCTCCGGCAATCGCCTCCGCGGCTTTTGCCCGGGCAATGTCAGGCTTCACATAGGAGAGGCGCATCGCCATACGCAGCTTGAGCGAATTGGCGTATTTGAGCCATTGAGCGATATTGCCGTAATAAACACCGTCGTAACGGCTCCATGCCTCGGCAGGAAGCGTCGTATTGCGGCCCAGTATCTCGATGGCCTCGTCCAGCTCCTCGAACATCTTCGTATAGACCGCCTCCTGCGAATCGTACT
>OLZF01001837.1_pt1 | contig 13040 bp, 9 predicted proteins | sample 1674391 | NCBI WGS metagenome assembly OLZF01 (sample SAMEA103958166, study PRJEB25191) | human gut metagenome | biome: human-associated habitat [ENVO:00009003]; feature: intestine environment [ENVO:2100002]; material: feces | place: Germany | collected 2013/2015
AAAAAAGAAATAGAAAAAGAAAAGGATTAAGTAGTTGATTGTCAGTCTTAATTTTGTTTTCTATTCTTTTTCTAAAAAGATAAGAAAAGAACTAAATATAGAATGGAACGAGAAGATTTTGACATACGCGATAATCAGTTGACTAGTCGGGAACGCGATTTTGAAAACGCACTTCGTCCGTTGTCCTTTGAAGATTTCAGCGGACAGGATAAGGTGGTGGATAATCTGCGTATCTTTGTTAAGGCAGCCCGCTTGCGTGGCGAAGCGTTGGATCATGTATTGCTGCATGGACCTCCGGGATTGGGAAAAACGACACTTTCCAATATTATTGCGAATGAACTGGGAGTTGGTTTTAAAGTTACTTCCGGTCCGGTGCTTGATAAACCGGGTGATTTGGCGGGAGTGCTTACCAGTCTGGAACCGAATGATGTGCTGTTTATCGATGAAATTCACCGCCTTTCTCCGGTGGTGGAAGAGTACCTGTACTCTGCAATGGAGGATTACCGCATTGATATCATGATAGATAAAGGCCCGTCTGCACGGAGCATTCAGATTGATCTGAATCCGTTTACGATGGTGGGAGCTACTACCCGTAGTGGCTTGCTGACTGCGCCTTTGCGTGCACGTTTTGGTATTAATCTGCATTTGGAGTATTACGATGACGATGTGTTGAGCGGTATTATTCGTCGTTCGGCAGGGATATTGAATGTACCTTGCTCTACAAGGGCAGCGTCTGAGATTGCTTCCCGTAGCCGTGGAACGCCGCGTATTGCAAATGCATTGTTGCGTCGTGTGCGAGATTTTGCACAGGTAAAAGGTTCGGGTAGCATTGATACGGAGATTGCCAACTTCGCTCTTGAAGCATTGAATATTGATAAGTACGGACTCGATGAAATCGATAATAAGATACTTTGCACCATTATTGATAAATTCAAAGGCGGTCCGGTAGGGCTTACTACCATTGCTACGGCATTGGGTGAAGATGCCGGAACTTTGGAAGAGGTGTATGAGCCTTTCCTTATCAAAGAGGGTTTCTTGAAACGTACCCCCCGCGGACGTGAAGTGACTGAACTGGCTTATAAACATTTAGGACGTAGTCTTTACAATAGTCAGAAAACGTTATTTAGTGATTAACTATTAATTAATATCAGTACTACTTTCATATAGAAATGGTCAAACAAATCATTTCCAGTTCTCCTCCTCTTGGGAGGAGGAGTACCCGAAGGGGGAGGTGGTAGGTAAAAAAAGATTCTTATGCAAACCATCATGAACAAATCCGACGTAACCGGTAATAGAAAGGAGTTACGCAACCATAGCACTTCTGCCGAAGCTACTCTTTGGAAAATGTTGAAAGGGAAACAAATAGCCGGTTTAAAATTTCGTCGTCAACATAGTGTCGGGCCATATATTCTTGATTTTTATTGTCCGCAGATAAAATTGGCCATAGAATTGGATGGTGAGGTACATAATAGACAACAGGATTATGATGAGCAACGTAGTTATTTTCTGAATAGGGTAGAAGACATTGAGGTGTTACGGTTTGAAAATAGGACAGTATTTTGAGAATCCGGAACAGATAATATGGGAGATAGAGGAAAAGTTTTCTTCCTACCACCTCCCCCCTTTGGGGTACTCCTCCTCCCGGGAGGAGGAGAATGGAGATAGTACTGTTAACCATTAATAATTAAACGTTAATCATTAAATAAAGTGGCGGGATTAAAAAGTTTAGCAAAAGAAACGGCTATTTACGGGGTGAGTAGTATTGTAGGGCGTTTCCTCAATTATCTGCTAGTGCCTGTATATACGATAGCTTTGCCTGCATCGTCGGGTGGCTATGGTGTGGTTACGAATATATATGCCTGGGTGGCATTGATACTGGTATTGCTGACGTGTGGCATGGAGACGGGGTTTTTCCGTTTTGCCAATAAAGGGCAGGATGACCCGATGCGGGTGTACTCTACCACCTTGTTGAGCGTGAGTATCGGTTCATTGGTATTCGTTGCTTTGGGATTGTTGTTTCTGGAACCTATTGCCGGATGGCTGGAATACGGCGAACATCCCTGGTATATCGGTATGATGATGATTGTGGTAGCAATGGATGCCATTCAAAGTATTCCGTTCGCTTATTTGCGCTATAAAAAACGCCCTATCAAGTTTGCTGCACTGAAGTTGCTGTTTATCTTCCTCAATATTGCACTCAATCTTTTCTATTATGTCATATTGGAAGGGAATGACGTGGGGTATGCCTTCCTCTTTAATTTGGTATGTACCTCTGTTGTTATGGTGTGCATGATACCGGAACTGAGGGGATTTACCTATGTGTTGGATAAAGAGTTATTGAAACGGATGCTTCGGTACTCTCTGCCGTTGGTAATTCTGGGTGTGGCAGGCATCTTGAATCAGGTGGCTGATAAGATTATTTTTCCTTTCGTTTATCCCGATGAGGCGGAAGCTACCATACAACTCGGTATTTACGGAGCTGCCAGTAAGATAGCCATGATTATGGCTATGTTTACCCAGGCATTCCGCTTTGCTTATGAACCTTTTGTATTTGGTAAGAGTAAGGAGAAAGACAGCCGTGAAATGTATGCCCAGGCTATGAAGTTCTTCATTATTTTTACCTTGCTTGCCTTTCTGGCTGTGATGTTCTATCTGGACATCCTGCGTCATGTCATCGGACGTGATTATTGGGACGGGTTAAGGGTGGTGCCTATCGTCATGGCGGCGGAAATCTTTATGGGGATTTATTTCAACCTGTCCTTTTGGTACAAATTGATTGATGAGACCCGTTGGGGAGCCTATTTCTCATTGACAGGCTGTATCATCCTGATTTTGATGAATATCTTCCTGGTTCCGAAGTATGGTTATATTGCTTGTGCCTGGGCTGGGTTTACAGGATACGGCGTTGCTATGCTGCTTTCTTACTTTGTCGGTCAGAAGAAATATCCGATACAGTACGATTTGAAGGCGATAGGCATGTATGTACTTCTTGCCGCTGTGCTTTATGTAGCTGCCGAATATGTATCGATAGACAATATCTATTTGCGTATGGCATATCGTACAGTTTTGCTGTTACTGTTTATTGCGTATGTCGTTAAGCGTGATTTACCGCTGAACCAAATACCAATCCTGAACAAACTCTTAAAACACTAAATGAGCCGCATGGTAAATTGTAAATTGTAAATCGTCAAATTGTAAATGATATGATGGAAACACCTGAACAAAACCGGAATGTTTTTGCCATTAAAAAGTTCCTGAGCGAGTACCTTGATCTGAGGAAGGACAAGGACAATGAGCTGGAAACAGTAGACTCCATACGCAAGGGAGTAGAGTTTAAAGGGGCTAACCTGTGGATTTTGATCTTTGCCATCTTTATGGCATCGTTGGGACTGAATGTCAACTCTACAGCTGTAATCATAGGTGCGATGTTGATTTCCCCATTGATGGGACCTATCATGGGTGTGGGACTTTCTGTCGGTCTGAATGACTTCGAACTGATGAAGCGTTCACTGAAGAGTTTTCTGATAACCACCCTGTTCAGCGTAACTACGGCTACTATTTTCTTTCTTGTAAGCCCTGTTGCCGAAGGGCAGTCGGAGCTTCTGGCACGTACTTCACCTACAATTTATGACGTATTCATCGCATTGATGGGTGGTCTTGCCGGTGTAGTTGCCCTGTCTACAAAGGAGAAAGGAAATGTGATTCCCGGTGTTGCCATTGCTACGGCTTTGATGCCGCCGCTTTGTACGGCAGGTTACGGGTTGGCAACGGGGAATCTGGTTTATTTCCTCGGAGCATTCTATCTTTACTTCATTAATTCGGTATTCATCAGTCTTGCCACGTTTGCCGGTGTGCGTGTGATGCACTTCCAGCGTAAAGAGTTTGTGGACAAGAAGCGGGAGAAGAAAGTACGCCAATACATAATACTCATTGCCGTGCTGACTATGTGTCCGGCCGTCTACTTGACGGTAGGCATTATTCAGAGTACTTTCTATGAGAGTGCCGCCAATCGGTTTGTTGCTGAACAGCTTTCTTTTGAGAATACACAGGTATTGGATAAAAAAATCCATTATCATGGCAACAAAGACAATGAAATACGCGTGGTACTGATCGGACAAGAAGTTCCCGAAGCTTCGATTGCCATTGCCCGCAACAAGATGAAGGACTATAAGTTAGGTGAAACGAAGCTGATCGTTCTTCAGGGAATGAATAATGAAGCTGTGGATATTTCTTCTATCCGAGCTATGGTGATGGAAGATTTCTATAAAAACAGTGAGGAACGACTGGTGGAACAAACAAAGAAAATTACAGTGCTGGAACAGAGTCTGGCAAGATACAAATCTTTCGATGAATTGGGCAAAACAATCGTTCCGGAGCTAAAAGTTCTTTATCCGTCAGTGAAAACTGTTTCTATCTCTCATGCCATAGAACTGACGGTTGATTCGGTACGGACAGATACCATTACGCTTGCTGTGCTGAAGTTTGGCAAACATCCTGATGCCCATGAGAAACAGAAGATTACCGAATGGCTGAAAGCACGTACTGGAGCGAAAAAACTAAGACTGATTGCAGAATGACGCAATTGGAAAGTATATCATACTAAATTATTCAAAATGAGAGTATGCCATGAGCTAAATCTAACTAAATTCTCCTCCTTCGAGAAGGAGGAGTACCCGTAGGGGGAGGTGGTAGCTGAAGTTATAAAGGGCCTATTAATCATAAAATAAGGATTTTTTTTCTTACCTACCACCCCGCCCTTTGGCCACCCCTCCTTCTCGAAGGAGGGGAACTGAGTTAGATATTTCTTATATACTCTTAACTTAAGATATAAATTGTAATTTAAACCAAGTATAGAATGAAGCTAAAGTGTATCCTAATTGTAGCTTGCAGCCTCTTCACGTTGACGGGACAGGCGGACGAAGGTATGTGGATGCTGGGAAACCTGAATAAACAGACCCGTAAGACTATGAAAGAACTCGGCCTGCAAATGCCTGCCGATAAACTATATAATCCGAAGAAACCGTCGTTGAAAGATGCGGTAGTCAGCTTTGGAGGGTTTTGTTCCGGTGTGGTAGTGTCGGAAGACGGGTTGGTGTTTACTAATCATCACTGCGGCTTCAGTAGTGTGCAGCAACATTCGTCGGTGGAGCATGATTACCTGAAAGATGGTTTCGTAGCCCGTAGCCGTGCGGAGGAATTGCCTAATCCGGAGCTTTATGTTCGTTTTCTGCTTCGTACGGAAGATGTAACCAAGCGTGTGCTGGGAGCCGTTAAACCTTCGATGAACGAGATGGAACGTTCCAGTGCGGTAGATTCTATGATGATGGTAATAGGCGGTGAGGTATCCCTGAAAGACTCCACTTTGCTTGGCGTGGTAGATGCTTATTATGGAGGCAATGAGTTCTGGCTCTCCGTTTACCGCGATTTCAACGATGTGCGGCTGGTGTTTGCACCTCCTTCCTCTGTTGGTAAGTTCGGTTGGGATACGGATAATTGGGTGTGGCCTCGGCATACAGGAGATTTCTGTGTGTTTCGTATTTATGCAGACCGCAAGAACCAGCCTGCCGATTACTCCCCCGACAATGTTCCGTATCACCCTGAATATGTAGCGCCGATTTCACTGGATGGCTATAAGGAAGGCTCTTTCTGTATGACGATAGGCTATCCGGGAAGTACGGAACGTTACCTTTCTTCATTCGGTATCGAGGAAATGATGAATAACTCCAATCAGGCGCAGATTGACATCCGTGGTGTGAAGCAAGCCATCTGGAAACGTGAAATGGACAGTAAAGACAGCATACGCATTAAGTATGCTTCCAAATACGATGAAAGCTCCAATTACTGGAAGAACAGTATCGGTGTCAACCGTGCTATCCGTAAGCTGGGAATCCTGGAGAAGAAACGTGAAATGGAACAGGAAATTCGTCGATGGATACAGCAAAACCCGGACGAACGTGAGAAACTTCTTCAACTATTTACAGACCTGGAACTGAATTATAAGAACCGCCGGGAGGTAAACCGTGCACAGGCTTACTTTATCGAGTCCTTCCTATATGGACCGGAATTAGTGCAGCTTGCACTGAAGATTCTGAACTTCGATTTTGAAGGGGAGCAGAAAACAGTTATTGCCGCCTTGAAAGATATCGTTGAGCAATACTCTAATTTGGATCTGGATATAGACAAGGAAGTATTTACGGCACTGTTGAAGGAGTATCGCTCAAAAGTGGATACCACTTTCCTGCCGGAAATCTACCATACTATCGCACAGAAATATAATGGGGATGAGAAAGCTTTCGTAGATAGTCTTTATGCAAGTTCTGAGTTGACTACTCCCCGTGGTTTGAAACGCTTTCTTGAACGGGATACTACCTATCAGATTTTCGATGATCCGGCTATCTCGTTGGGCATTGATATGCTGACGATGTTGTTCGATATGAATATGCAGATGCAGGCACCTACTACGGAGATCATCCGTGGGGAACGCTTGCTGAATGGGGCTATCCGTCGGATGTATACGTCTCGTAACTTTTATCCGGATGCCAATTCCACCATGCGGCTGAGCTTTGGAACGGTATGCGGTTATACTCCTTTTGACGGAGCGGAATATGATTATTATACAACGACAAAGGGGGTCCTGGAGAAAGTGAAAGCTCATGTGGGTGATGTTGATTTTGCAGTACAGCCGGAGATACTTTCATTACTCTCTTCGGGCAATTTCGGAAGATATGCCGATGAAAAGGGCGAAATGAAGGTGTGCTTCATCTCTAATAATGACATTACGGGTGGCAATAGTGGTAGTGCGATGTTCAATTCGAAAGGTGAATTGCTGGGGTTGGCTTTCGATGGAAACTGGGAAGCTATGGGCAGTGATATTCTTTATGAACCGAAGATGCAGCGTACCATCGGGGTGGACGTGCGCTATATACTGTTTATGATTGAGAAATACGGGAAAGCAGGGAACCTGATCCAGGAATTGAATATTCTCAATTAGTAGACGGGCCCCTGCTTTTCGTGAGGGAGACAATTACTTGCTTCCGGACAAGATTCCGGTATCGGTATCCCTGTTGTTGATTCTTCTGCCTTGGCTGTTGCGCTTCTTTCCGAAGTCAAGGCTGAAGGACGCATTTACCATGAACAAAAGCCTTAAGTTCTTGGAATACGCTAACTGGCGGTAGGGAGCCGACTTTGATAAATTTTCTATTTCCTGTTCATACTTCTTGGTAAACGGGTTCAACACTCCGGCAGAAAGGCTCCATTTCTCCGTATTATATCCTGCCATGATGGTGTGCAGCTTCTCCTCTTTAGTCAGTGTTTCACCCCACAGAGTGTGGTTGCTGGTATTCATTTCTGCCATCAGTACCCAGTTCTTGTACATTGCCATCAGACTGCCTCGCAGTCCTGCATTGGTGTGTGTATGCGTGTAGGTGTTGCCATAGCTGATATAGCGGTTCAGAAACGGAGTGATTTTAATGGAGATATACTCTTTGTAAGGTCGTATTTGTATAGCTGTCTCCAGATTGATCCGGTGGAAACCTTTATGATTCTCGGTAGTGCGGACAAAATACCCGTCCTCGTAGTAGGTATTTTCCATAATCGGCTTATTGTCATAACTATATCTTCCAAATAAATCGACAGATACATACTTGCTTTGCCAACTGGCAGACAGTGTATTGGCATAGAATGTAACAGACTTTAAGTCGGGATTTCCTTTGCGTATCTGATACTTATCCATTGCTTGCGAGATGTCGTTCAAGTCGGACAGGGAAGGGGCATAGCCCGACACGTATCCGTTGTATCTGAAAAACCACTTCCCGTTGATAGAGTACGACAGGCTTAAGGAAGGTTTGACTATATACTTCTCGGAAGAATACTGCTCCTGACTGTTATAAGTTCTCATGGCTCCAATCCCTACTGTGTAGTTCAGAGCTTTTATCTTTGATTGATATTCGGCAAATAGGTACGTTTCGGCCGTATTCATCGTGATTTTATTCTCTATATTACCCGAATATCTATTTTGCAAATAGGCCTGTGTATGCTTGATGCCTCCGGTAAACTTACCCGTACTGAATTGTTTTTCGTAGATACCTTCTCCAATGATGGAGTACTTCTCACCTTTGGTTTCCGAATAGATATCCGTATCGTTATTGGCATTATTAAGGGCTTTCTGAATAAAAGTCCGTTCATTCTTGCTGTCCAGATAAGAAGCCACTATATCTGCATAGATTGTCTGCTTGTTTTTCAGATTCCTCTGGTAATAGATATCCAACGAAGGGATAACTACTTTGGAGGTAGAAAGGTCGGATATGGAGTAGGAGGTGTCTCCTTCATACAATGTACTGATTCTGTCCGACATGGAACTGGGAGTATCGCTGTATTGATTTCTGAGAGCAATATTGAGAAGTTGTTTGTCATTATCCTGGTAGCTGTAATTGAGGTTGAAGTTAAGGTTATCATACTTTACTTTGGTAGGTTCTCCCACTTCTCTGTTCTCCTGATAAGCCTCCGGAAAGTGGAAACTTTCATCGTTTTCGCGTGTCCACTTCAGATCTCTCTGTCCCCAATATACGGTAGTGCTGAGCTCTGACTTATTGAAGTGGTATTTGGCGGCGAGATTATGTTCGCCATATCCCGTATCGGATACTCCGTTGGTGAGATCGGCAGAGATACTCCCTCCTGATTCTCTTCTCTTTACAATGTAGTTCAATACAGCTCCTGCATTTCCATAACGTGCTCCGGGATTGTCTATATATTCGATGCGGATCACATCTGTCGGGCGGATGGCAATTATTTCAGCTTGAGCCACTTCTACGCCGTTAATCCTAAGTTGCACATTGTCTCCTCCGGGAATCGTGATGCTGTTGTCTATCGGATTGATCAGGATGCGCGACAGTTGTAGATTTCTCAGTAAGGAAACTCCGTTGGAAGCGGCTTTAGTCTGCATTTCGGTCGGGAGGATAATTTGCCGGTCGGTCTTTTTGATGATGGGGCTGGCTGTGACGGTAACACCTTCCAGCATTACATTGTCGGGCGATAAGGGTAGTTCTCCCAGATTCAGGTTGGCTTGCAGGTTGCGGATGGAGAGATAGGAGTTTTCATATCCGACGCATGAGATACATAAGATATAATCTCCATCGTTTACTTCTTTCAGCAGGAAGCCTCCACCGTTATCTGTGGCAATTCCGGTGATAAATGTTGAATCCTGAGTCAGCAGGCTGACATTGGCATACTCGATGTGCTGATTGTTACTCTCATCGATGATTTTCCCTGTGATTTTGTTTGCCGCCATCAGGGAGGTACATAGGAATAATACTCCTGAAATGATACTTAGTCTCTTCATTTTACTTATTATTTTTAGTGATTATTTCTGTTCTTTGAACATGACAAAGGTAGGGGGATCGGGGGAGAAAAGCGGTTTATATGTGGCACTAAATAAAGTGCAATGGGTTTTGCAACTATCTGATAATTAAAGTGTTTTGAACTGAAGTTTATAGAAAAGTTTATATCTTCCTATTTCAAGTTTATATATAAAGAAAAGTGCAAAAAATGGGATGCCGTAACTTCCGTTAATTGATAAATATCTATCTTTGCAAAGACTTAAAGCAAGAAGGAAGGACGGCATGAAAGCATTGAAACATGGTTTGATAGGTTGGGTATGCGTGTTGGCATTGGCAGCATGTGCAGAAGCCCTGCCGTCGCAACGTATCCAGATAGAAAAGGCGGAGCAGATGTTACAGCAGAATGCAGAGGAGGCGATTGCTCTGCTTCGGTCGGTGAAAGATCCCGAAATATTGCCGGATTCATTGCGGGCACGGTTTGCATTGGCTATGGGGCAAGCCCACTATAATGCGCATTGGGTGATGAATGAAGACTCTTTGCTATTATATGCTCTGGATTATTATGGAAGGCCGGATGTACGCGACACATTACAGTTACTGCGTACCTATAAACTGGCGGCGCATTACTTCTACGATAGCGAGAGATATAAAGAAGCCACTGAGATGATGGCCGAAGGGAATCGCATTGCAGCCCTGCGTGGTGATACGGCAGCCCGTCTTGATTTGCTGCGGTCCGTAGCGAATATAGGGGAAGGTAATGATGACTTTGAAGGTCTGATACGCTTGCAGAAGCAATTGATAGCTATAGAGCCTGATTCCACCCGGCGATATTCCAATTACAACAGTCTGGCGATATCATACTACTGTGCAAATCAGAATGATTCTGCGCTGCTGGCTCTCCGTAAAGCTACCGAATGCCTGTATACATCCGCAGACTCTCTAAAGGCGTTATACTATGTGATGCGCAACTATGCTGATATATTGAGTGACTCCGGGAAGAATCAGGAAGCCATCAATTTGCAACGCCATAGTTTACAAGAGTATAAAGAGACGAAACATCCTTTCGAGTCCTTATCTTATTACGCTCTTTCACGTTATTTCCTGAATATGGGGCAGGTGGATTCCGCCCGCTACTATATACAAATGGGGGATAGTGTGCGTTCGCCCTATATTGACCAGGACTTATCGTTGGCTAATTTTTATCTGGTACAGAAAACGTTGATGAATTATATAGATAGCCGTTCTTTTACAATCCGGGATGTGGCGTTCTTCTCAAACCGGTTGTATAACAACTTTATCCGTGACCAACGGGTGATAGCCCAAAAAGGGAAGGTACAATTGTTACTCCAACAGCAGAATATGAATCTGCAACTGGAAAAACAGAAAGAACGGACCTTCTTTGTCGGAGTGGTGGCTCTCTGTATTTTGTTGTTGCTGACTGTCGTCTGGTATTTGCAGCGGAGAAAGCATTTACTCGTGGAAAAGGAAGAAGAACTGGAGGCCTTGCGCCGTCTGCTGCATGAGACGGAAGGCGATGAAAGCGGCAATAATGATAAGTTTGTCAAGAAGATGCTGCTTCAGCAGTTAGGTTTGATACGTATTGTGGCTACGAATCCCAGTTCCGATCATCAGGAGCTATTGGTACAGATGGGACGGATAGCCAATAAAGATGTAGCGGTGGATGATTTGCTGGTTTGGAGTGATTTATATAAGACTATCGACATGGTACATGATGGCTTTTATACCCGTATCAGTCAGAAGTATGGAAATATCCTGAATGAAAAGGAACTGCAACTCTGCTGTTTGTTAAAGTCGGACTTTTCGACGAAAGAGATTAGCGTGGTTATCCAGCAAAGCATACGGACGGTGTATCAACGTAAGACGGTCATACGGCAGAAATTGGACATGGCAGAAAAAGAGGATATCGTTGAATTCCTTTCTTGTAAACAGATAGGTAGATGATTGACAGTACTATCTTCATTCCCCTCCTCCCGAGGAGGAGGGGAATGAAGATACTCTATCCGCGTCGTCCGCGTACCTATTATGCAATTCCCCGGATGCGGTCATCAAATGCCGACAGTGCCGCCTTTGCACCTTCACCCATTGCAATTACTATCTGTTTGTAGGGAACGTTCGAAACATCTCCTGCCGCATAAACTCCCGGAAGTGTGGTGCGGCAAAAAGCGTCGATCTTGATTTCGCCTATTGGAGTCGTTTCCAGCATGTCACGGAAAGGAGCGCTATTGGCTGCCAAACCAATCTGTACGAAGATACCATCCAATGGGAAATCCCGTTCTTCACTACTTACACGATCTTTGACGCGGATAGCTGTTACCTTATCACCGTTTCCCACTACCTTTGTGGTCTGTGAAGAAGTGAAGATTTCTACATTCGGCAAGCTTTTCGCCTTTTCTTGCAGTACCTGGTCAGCTTTCAGCGTATCCGTAAATTCAAAGACAGTCACTTTCCGGCAGATACCTGCCAAGTCGATGGCTGCTTCTATACCGGAGTTTCCTCCACCGATAACGGCTACGTCTTTTCCCTGATAGAACGGCCCGTCGCAATGCGGACAAAAAGCTACTCCTCTGCCTATATACTCCGTTTCACCATCCACATTCAGTTTGCGCCAGCTTGCACCGGTGGCGATGATAACACTGGGAGATATGAATACTTCACCGCCCACTACTGAAATCCTCTTTTCTTTTCCTTGAAGCTCCGCCTTCTCTATTTTACGGTCTTCAAACAAGTCGATGGGATAATGATTGATATGGCTTCTTAAATTGTCTGCCAACTGTGCACCTGTAGTCTGCGGTACGGAAATCAGGTTCTCGATTCCTACGGTTTCCTTTACCTGACCACCGACTTTTTCAGCTACAATAGCTACCCGTAATCCCTTGCGGGCTGAATAAATCGCAGCTGAGGCACCTGCCGGCCCACCGCCTAATACAAGGACATCATAAGTCCGTGAGATAGGTTCTGCATTTCCCATAGGTTCGGAGCCGAACATTTCTTCCAGCTTTTGTAGAAGTTCGCCTAAGGTGCCGCGTCCTACATGAAGCAATTTACCGTTGGCATAGACGGACGGTACGCCTTGTATTTTCAATGCATCCACTTCTTCCTGGAAAAGAGCACCGTCTATCATTTCGTGTGTGACCTGTCCGTTCAGCAAAGCCATTATATTCAGGGCCTGCACCACATCGGGGCAGTTGGTACATGTCAATGATACATAAGTCTGCAATGAAATAGGTCCTTTCAACGCCTGGATGCGTCGGCTGATGGCTTCATCAGGAAGATTTTTCCCCTTTCCATCGGCATTCAGTACTGCCAGAAGCAAAGATGTGAATTCATGACCGTTCGGTATTCCGCGGAATTTGACACCGGTTTCTTTCCCGTTTTTCAGTAAAGAGAATTCCAACTTCGGTTCTTCGGTTTCAGTTACCTCACAGGAGAGTTTATCGGAACACCCTGCTACATCTTTCAGCAACTCTGTCAGTTCCTGTGCGCTTTCGTGCCGGGGATGGCAGATGATATGAAAAGTGTACTGCGCTTCCAGGTTTTGGAAGACGCTGCGTACTTGATTTAAAATGCTTGTTTCTAACATAACAGTCTATATTAATGTATTCCGTTGGCGGGATTAATTCGTTTCTGTACGGTTTTGAGGGAAAGTTGACGAGTTAACAAGTTGACAAGGGGACAAGGTTCCAT
>OLZF01001847.1_pt1 | contig 12998 bp, 5 predicted proteins | sample 1674391 | NCBI WGS metagenome assembly OLZF01 (sample SAMEA103958166, study PRJEB25191) | human gut metagenome | biome: human-associated habitat [ENVO:00009003]; feature: intestine environment [ENVO:2100002]; material: feces | place: Germany | collected 2013/2015
AATCCACAAAGCCCATGGCGAAGAAGCAAAGCATGACCGGAAAGAGCTTTGCCAAAGAAGAATTCTTAGTATTTTCCATGCTGAAGATTATTATCTGTTATTTTAATCCGAGTTTGTACACAGTAAACGAGGTGACATTGCAGCTTCCACCTTTAGCATAGAAACTGATGCGGTTGTAAGGTTCCGACGGGAATACGAGATTTGTCACGGCAAAACGTCCGTCGTTGCCAAACGCTTCAATGCTCAACTTGTCTACGAACAAGCGGAGTTTCATTTCATTGCCACCCTCGACAGGAGCCACGGTCACTGCAGGGAAGTCCTTGCTGAACGTCACCTCGCCACTCTTGGTACGGTCTATGGTGAACGTCTTTTCCGCCAGGTTATAGTACATCTCCACCTCCTCGCCTTTCGAGTTAAAGAGCTGGAATCCTATCACATCCGCATCCTTGTTCTTGATGGTCATTTCGATTTCATACGTTCCGGAATTGTCATTCAGCAGTTTGTCCAGATTATACGTGCGGTCTACCTTGAAAGCACGCTTCTTGCTGCCTTTATCCCTCAGTTTCAGCAATTCGGGAGACGGGGTTACCTTTACATAGGTTTCACCCTCCGAGGTATATAGAGCGGAAAGGTCGCGCGGCACGGAGTTGGCACTACGGTATTGGCGGGTGGGCACATCGTTGGCATATTGCCAGTTGCTCATCCATGCCAATGCAATGGCACGTCCTGCAGGAGCATTGCTCCAAGTGACAGTTGCATAATGGTCTTTTCCCCAGTCCATCCATTTCGTCACTGCGGGAGACTCGTTCACGAATCTCTTTCCGTCAAATGTCCCCACGAAATATTGTGTGGCAGAGCCACCGAACGGTCCACCCGGATTGAGGTTACAGACGAGTACCCACTTCTTCAGTTCCGTACCTTCAACCGGCAGTTCAAGCAGGTCGGGACACTCCCAGACTCCGCCGTGAGCACCTTGTCCTTCACCGAATTTGCTCTCCAGCGTCCAGTTCTTCAGGTCGGCAGAAGAGTATATCTCCATTTCCTGCCCTACGGCAAGAACCATGATCCATTTCTTGGTATCTTCGTGCCAGATGACTTTAGGGTCACGGAAGTCGCGCTGCGTGGAAGTCAGGATGGGATTTCGCGCATACTTCTTGAAGGTCTTTCCGTTGTCAAGGCTATAGGCCATGCTCTGCACTTGGCGGTCGCTTGCCGATGTATAGAAAGCAATGACGGCACCGGCACCGAACCCGGCCGTATTATCCTTGTCGACAACACAAGAGCCACTGAAAATTGTTCCCAGCGCATCGGGCGAAATAGCATCTCCGTGATGTTCCCAAGTGACGAGGTCCGTACTGGTGGCATGTCCCCAATGCATGTTCCCCCACATGGAGCCGTAGGGATTATGCTGGTAGAACAAATGGTAAACCCCGTCTTTGTAGAACATTCCGTTAGGATCATTCATCCAACCGTAAGCCGGGCTGAAATGATACACCGGACGGAACTTCTCCCGGTTCGAAACATCGAATTCATCCGACAGTTTCATTTCTTCCCAGCATAAGGCCGAATCCGGAATAAGCTGGAAGTTGAAAGAGAGATGTTTATTATCGAAGCCGGTCAAATCGACCGGAACAAAATAGTCAACCTTATTGACTGCCAATCGCACGTTCATACTGCGTACAACATCATTGTCCGCTATCATATACAATTTTGCCTCCGGAGAAGCCTCTTCCACCGGCAGCAGCAAAAACTTCTTCTGCTCGTCAATTTGGACGATACTCTGTCCGTCACCCAGATGTTTAATCACGAAAGGAGGATTTATGGCCTGGCATGTGAAGACAGCCACGGTAGTTCCTAATATAAATACGGTAAGCGTCCTTCTGATTGTCCGCCAAAAGTCTTTTAAATGAATCATGTTTCTGTTGGTATTAAATTAATTATGTTTTTCTACCATGCAAAGATACGCCACCAAGCAGCAGGAGGCTATCTTTTTTGTTTCAAAGCATACTACAAATGTTACATTCAGTCTAAAATAATACAATCCAAGCCTACCAGACAGCGTTCTCCCACGGTCTGTGGATTAGTTCCCGATATGACAGCCCTCAATGTTATCTTTCCATCAACCGGGGTAAAGGAGCCCAAAACGACGGGACCGCAAAGTGTAACTTTTGCATCATATCCGTCAAGGCAGACCTGCGTGTCCTTTCCGTTCACAAAGAAAGAGACAATACCATAATCCGCTGCTTTAGTCGCATAAACGGCAATTTTATAAGAGCGGTTCTCCAGCCGGTCAAACTCGAACTCCACAAAGTCCCCCGGCTTTCCACCGATGCAAAGAAGTTGGGTTCCACCACTCCATTGGCCATCAACAAAGCCAAGCATGCTCTGTTTGTCTAAACGAATGGACGGAGAAGCGGCAACCGGCACCTTATCTTCAAACTCAATGCTGTTCTTCCTACGATATTTAGACAAATCGGCAGGAATAGGCAGCAATTCCTTTATTGCCTCCTCCCTTCCGGACGTTCCGACAGCTTTGGCAACCGCATCTCCATACCAATAAACAGTAGTTGCATAATCCACTGTCCCACTCACCCAACTCAACAGCTCAATATCGAAACGAAGAAGCGAAGAAAACGGAATGCCATCCAGATTCCGGGTACGGAAGAAGGTGTTATAACCGTGAGAACTCGCCTGGTCGGCACGGGGAGCACCACCAAAAGGCGTTTGGAATATTACGACCGGAGCCCATGAACTATTGTAGTAATCTTCTGTTCCGGTACCGAAATGAGACGGAAAGGAATCCTCATCCACCCAAATTTTTTCATCCCCTTCTCCGTACCAGGCACGCGAGTGGTTATACAGAGTCAGGACATCCCCTTTGTATATGCCCCGTCCGGTCAATGTGGCAAAATTCCATTCCCGGCAATTTGCATCATCATCCGGACGCTCATAAAGCGGAAGCCCAGTCTGCTGGCGCCAGGAAGCATGGAAATAGAGGGAACGCTCTCCCCACGGCAAAGGTGCCGTTCCCACTTCCATACTCACGTCTGCAGTGTGTGCGGAGATGTTCTGTAACAATAATCTGCCTTCTGTCTTGTAGGGCATCAGCCAGCGGCTCACCACCTTGCCTTGTCCGTCGGCAGACAAGAACCAGCTATCAACAGCCGGAGCTCCCATACCCCCTCCCGAATAATCCGAAAGAGGAACCCAAACTGTAGACCGGCCATCAAAATCAGCCTTGAATATAAGATTGCGCATCAGTTGGACATAAGCCGTAGAATCTGCATTCGCAAGCTGAAAACTGATTTCATAAACCGCATTTTCCCCTTGCGGCAGGTCAATCCACAAAGAATCACCCGGCTGGAGCACCTGCCGCTTCTTGTCCATCTGCAAACCGGAATGGGATGCAGGATGCAGCAAGGCATCATCTACCTCAGAAATCCTTTTGCCGGCGCGGGCTACGGATTCCGCAGAAAAGGTTTCCACAGAAGTTCCTTCGGGATACTTTCGATAATTGATGTGATAGTATTTGGGAGTAGGCGCAATGCCCGGTTCGTCTTCAAATGTAATTTTACAGCTCCGGGCAAAAGGGATGGGCAGAAACAGAGTATTTCCGCCTTTCCCGTCCGGAGTATAGCTAGTGTGGGGCTGCAACAGTCCCCTACCCAATCCGGGTACTCCGAAGCGCATCAAATCATAGGCAGGAATTATCCATCCGGGAGTACTTTCCCCATCAAAGTAAAATCTCCAAGTCCCACGCTTGTCAACTGTGGTTATCCAGATACGGGTAATGGCCCCAGGCCCCTTTTCATCGAACATCACACGTTCCACTCTTCCATCAACCGTATCCATGCGGACAATGCCATAACCATCATTGTTGGCAAACCATCCCGACGAATCGGGAGACACGGAGGAACGGTCATAACTGCTGACTTGCAGGCAACGGTATGGCACCAGCGGATAACGTGCGGATTCTTCTACGGATATCATTTCGTCCAACAAAGAGTCCAAAGTCACTTGTGCCGCATCCTTCACACAAGAAGCCATCAAAGGCAAAAGCAGCAATGCAAACAATAAATTCCTCATCTCCATATTGATTTAAGCATCCAGGCATCCAACTCCATCTTCGTCCCCTTTTTCTGCGCAAAAAGTTCGATACCGGTTTGAGCCTCGCCCGGATAGGTTAATAATGTGAATACATCCTTCCCGTCATTGGCAAAGATTTCAATACTCGATTTGTCTACAAATATATGCAAATGTATCTTATTATCTACCGGTTCCACCCTGGCATATGCCATACGGCTGAATTTAGGAATCTGCACATCGGAGCAATGGGTACGGTCAATCACCAGATTATGTGAATCCGTATCATAGCTGACCACCACTTTGCGCCCTTCACCCACACACAAATTCAAGCCAAAGGTGTTGGATACGTCAGTAGAAAACGAAGCATCGAGTTCGTAGACATTCTCATCGGGAACAAAGCCGGGTAACCTCTGTGTCCCCACCGATAAAGCACGTTTCACCGATGCAGGCTTATAGCGAAGTGTTTGCAACTGTTCCACCGGCTTCTGCACCAGCCTCACGCCTTCCTTGTATGTCTTCAGTTCCAGGTTGCGAGGAATGGACCAAAAGCCCTTCCCATACTTCGATGGAGCTACCGGTGCATAGTCCCAGGTTGCAACCCAGCCCATCGAAATTTTGGAATCCAACGTTCCGTCAAAATCCTGAAATGTACGGGATGCATAAAAGTCCAGCCCTTTGTCCACATATAGAGGCTCTGCAGGATGGTTATCCATCAGCTTAAAAGAAGTGCCGTCGAAGTCTCCTATAAAGTATTGTTCTTGCGCCCAGTTTACAGATACGACCATCACCCACCTTTTCTTGTCAGAATCCCCGTCAACCGACAACTGGAATAAATCCGGGCACTCCCAAGACTTTTCACTGTCACCGGCAGGGCCGAAATCACTGGTCCAAGTCCAGTTCTTCAAATCAGGAGAGGTATAAAACTTGATTTTCTTCTCCAGAGCCTTGGCTACAACCATCACCCATTTTTGAGTCGGCTCGTGCCAGAAGACGGTAGGGTCCCTGAATTCCGTACTCCAAAGGTCCAGAACCGGGTTACCTTCGTAATAATGAAATGTCTTTCCGTCATGACTGAAAGAGATGCCCTGCGCTTGTTTCTTGGAGTCCTTCTCAAAAACGGTGTAAGCCGCCACATAAGCACCCTTGCCGAAACCGGCAGTGTTGTTCTTGTCTATGACTGCAGAACCGGTGAAGTAACTGATATTGTCATCCGCTCCGGTCATGGCATAAGGGGTTATCTGTTGGTAATGTACCAAATCTGTAGATTCGACTTTGCCCCACCAGTACATATGATATTTACCCTGATAGTACATGAATCCCGAGGGGTCACCAATCCATCCCTTCTCCGGACTGAAATGATACTGAGGACGATAAGGCTCTTTGTATAAACTGTCTGAATTCATTTGTGCACCGGCAGACAATGTTCCTGCCACTAAAAGTGCACCCAATATAGTCGGTATCTTCATTTTCTGTATTTTCATTAAAAGTTCATCTTTACCCTTGCATCTTTCAGTCTCCAAACTTCGGCAGCAACTTCCGTTGTATTTCCATCAGAGAATAGTTCCAATAGCGTACTGTTTTCTTTCAGAGGAAAGATTCTTGTGGTGAATGCATCCTCATCATTAATAAATCCTTCCACCACAGAACCGTCTATAAACAGACGAATCTCCACCGGCTTGGTTGTATCCAACCGATACCGATCCCTGCGGAGTTTCAAAGGAATGTGTGCACGCAAGGAAGAATGCGTCTGGTCCACAATAAGTTCCTCCTTTTCCACATCATAATAAATCAGGCTATATTCGCTATTATCCGGATTCTTACACAATGTAAATCCAAACCGTTTTGCGTCACCGGGATAAAAAGTCGCCTTGACTTCAAGCTGATGTTCCCTTCTGCTCACAATGCACGGTTTCGCAGCAGTCAATGCCTTTCTGGAATAAACCGTCGGTTGTTCACGCAATTGTTTCATCACGGGATGGGGTGTTTGACATAGTTTTCCATCTTTCAGCTGCCATCTTCTGGGCATACTATAGAGATGCGCCCATCCTTGTTCATAAGTGGCCTCCCCTCCTATTTCATCGGGTATAATGGCAATGGCAGCGACATCCCCTTCCGGAGTCTCCACAACAGAGGGGGACAGCAAGCGGTTGATGACCTCTAGATTTTGAGGAACCGGATTGTCCGGTATAAACTTTTCATTCTTGAAATCTCCTATCCAATACTGGCAACGCGCAGGTATGCCTTTATGAGGAACCCTATTCACCAAAAGAACATACTTGCCGCCCATCTTCTTAAAGACCGGCATTTCCCAGAAAATACCGGAGTCATCCACTTCCGGATTGCCCTCAAACAGCAAATGTACAAAATCCCATTTCTTCAAGTCTGCCGATTTATAAAGCAGCAAAGCCCCGTGGGGTGTATCGGTCTGCTCAATGCCGAAACCGATAATCATATACCAGACATCACCCTCTTTCCAGACATACTGGTCACGCATGTCCGTACGGGTATATCCGGCAGGCTTCTCGGCAATAACCGGATTACCCGCATATTTCTCCCATTCTATCAACGCAGTATCTTTTGGAAAAGCAATACCCACTCCCATCTTGTCTCCACCGGCTGTGTATATCAGCTGGGGGATACCGTCATCATTGATAACAGTATGCCCGGACCATATTCCATTCTTGTCATAAGCAGCATCAGGAGTCAAAGCCGGCTTTTCCTCCGTCCAATGAAGCATATCGGGACTGCTGAAATGTCCCCAATTTATCTGTCCCAGGAAGATTGCAGAAGCATTCTTCTGATTGAATATATGATATTTACCTTTATAAAGAAGTAAACCATGCGTCTCATTCGTCCAGTTGGCAGCCGGCAACAGATGATAGCGGGGACGGTTGAAGTCCTTCGCAAAACGGGTTTCCGGAATAGCCAAAACCGAAGTCTTCTTCAATCCTAAGGCAATCTCGTCTCTCCATGCAGACGAATCATCGGAAAAGGGAGTGAGGCTTATCCCGTCAATCAACCCGTTTATAGCCGTAACATCGTACATCCAAACCTTCTTTTCCCTGAAATCCTTACCTACCCGAAGTATCATTTCACCATCTTGCAAGTTCCGGGGCCATACCTCTGCACTCATCCTCTGCCCATTCAGGCAAACCGATTCATTACTTAAGTCAAGGACCACATGCAGCCACTTGAAACGGTCGACTTTTGTCTTTAATGAACAGTAAGAGTATGAGCCATTCTGCCCCATTCCCAACAGCAACTCACCATAACGGTCTACACATACCGCTACAGATGTTCCTGCCATGTCTCTGATTCCCATAAAGGCAGCAGTATCCGTCGGATAAGATTCCAGAGCAAACCATCCGGACAACGACGAAACATCTCCTTCCGTGGTTGTATCCATCCAAGTGGAATACCCGTCTGTACGAAGGGCTTTACCTTCGACTCCGGTAACAAATTCCGGTATTTCCTTTATAGTGTACAAATTCAACAATGACTTGCCGTCACTGGAAAGTAAGGGGTCCTGCCCGTCAAACGACCATGTTTTTTGAGCAAAAGCTGCATTCAAAGAAAGCAATAGACAGCCCAATATAGAATAGGCAAAGTGTTTCATAATAAAAGATTGTTTAAAAGAAGAGGGGGAAACAAACGTTTCCCCTCCCTTGCGTTTTCATTTCAAAATATAATTAGTTGAACGGAGCATAACCGGGATTCTGTACATACTTGCCTCCAGAAAATCCGTATTGATTGTTCGGAACCGGATAATACTCATCCTTTCCACCCGTAAAGTGCGCATTGGCATAATAAATGCGATTGTCTGACTCCGCGGTAATGTACTTGTTCATGGTTGTTTCCACTATGCCCCAACGGACCAGGTCGAAGAAACGTTCACCTTCCAAAGCCTTCTCCAGACGTGTTTCCCAACGGAGGGCCTGACGGGCATAATCCTGATTCCAGACATCAGCAGGATAAGGATTGACAAGGTAGTTGGCCGCATATTTGGAATGGTCGTTGAAATCCTTTACATAGGCACTGTTCCGGGCACGATTGCGTATCTGATTAATCAAATCACGGGCAGTTTCGAGTCCATCGCCTTCATTGAGTTCAATAAGAGCCTCAGCTTTCCAAAGAAGAATATCTGCGTAACGTATAATCTGCCAGTTCAACTGTGAAGCCCCCCAAGGCCAGCCATTAAACATATCACTACTTTCCGGAGAAACCCAGAAGCGCTTCGCGCAATTATAGCCATAAGTTTCCTTATCACGCACCCATCCCTCACATGGCTTGTCTGGGTAAGTTTTCCAAGTTATAGTAGGACGGCCCACAACAAAATCGAGACGCGGGTCTACATTGGGAGTCGTGTTTTGTAAAGTATAAACCCCATTGTTCAATACCGCCCAACTATAATCAGACTTTGACTGATAATTAAAATCGGGCAGACCGTTTGCATCTGTCTGATAAGCATTAATCAGGTCTTGGCTGGGCAGGAAGAAACCGTCACCTCCGTAAGGGCTGCCTCCACCCGGAGAATTCAACAGATTGCTCCAGTTGATGCGGCCGGCACTTTCGGTACCGTCATTCATGGAATATTGAATGGCAAAAACAGACTCTTTACCGTTTTCATTAGCTACTAAATCCAATCCCTGGAAATCGTCAAGCAAACCGTAACGGTTGCTGGCAGTCACTTGGTCGCAAAGCGAAACGACTTCCCTCAGCAGCTCTTTATTGATGGAAGTTACGGCATGCGTAGTCTCATCTTGCTGATACGCTTGGTACAACTTGATTTTAGCCGCATAGGCCAGTGCTATATATTTATGAATACGCCCTACCTCCGACTGTGATGCAGGAAGCAGTTCGGCGGCATCAAGCATCTCCTTGGCCAGCATACTCAGAATCTCGTCACGGGTAAACTCATTGTTCGGAATATCCGGATATTGGGAAATCTCAACGTTCTCATCAAAATAAGGTATCTTGTTGAAAAGGCGGCTCAATTCAAAGTAATAATGGGCACGAAGCACTTTCATCTCCGCAATACGGGATACACGTCCGTTCACCTGCTCATCTGTTGCAGCATTCAGAACGCGCAATGCAGAGTTACAACGCTGTACACTGCAATATAGATGGTACCACTTGCTGTCCAGAAATCCATTGGTTGCATCCATATCAAATGTCTCCATACGGTGCACTTCATTAAGGTCACCAACACCACCACCGCCTTTATAGGCATTATCCGAACGTACCTCACCATAGGTCCAATTGGAAGTAGGATGACACCATACACTCCAGCTCTGTCCTTCGGGACCACCCAAAGCTGCATACGCGGCATTCACCAAAAGGTCGGCACCTTCTGTAGAAGTCATAATATCTTCATTCAAGCTACCCTGGGGCTTCAAATCCAGGAAACGGTCTTCATTACAGCTTGCAGTCATCAGCGCTACTACGCCAAGCATATATAAATGTTTCAATTTCATGATAGTATAGTTTTAAAGTTTAGAAACCAAATGATAATCCCAAAGAGAACGTACGGGGCAACGGATAAGGATAACCCAGACCTTCAGGGTCGGCACCTGTATAACCGGTAATCGTAAACAAATTCTGAGCCTGGAAATAAATGCGCGCATGACGCATCTTCATCTTGTCGAGAACTGCTTTAGGAAGCGTGTAACCCAATGTCAGACTTTTCAGCTTGATATACGAACCATTTTCAATATAGAACTCAGATACTTCGTGCTCATTGTTGCTGTTAAGAGTGGTCAAAGCAGGTACACTGCTATTGTAAACACCCGTCTTTTCAAAGTTCTCGTAAGCATGCATGGCATCGAGCAGGCGGGTAGAGTGATTACCGGTCCAGCATTGGAATAAATCCGTATAATATTTGGAGTTGTTATAGGCATCACGAATCATACCGTTGAAGAACATGCTGAGGTCAAAGCCTTTCCAAGATGCCCCAAGATTCAGACCTGCAATCACTTTCGGATTGTCAGAACCCAACCATACACGGTCGTTCGTATCAATCGTACCGTTACCATCAGCATCCACGTATTTGATACGTCCTACTCCGGGAGCGCCAAACTGTACATTATATTTGGATTTATACTCATCCACCTCCTGCTGGGTACGGAACACTCCATCTGTCTTGAAGCCCATCCATGAACCGAACGGTTGGCCAACCAAAGTCTTGTCAACCCCATTACCGCCACCATAAGTATAGTAAATTTCTTCCGTCAGCTCTGTCACTTCATTTTTGTAATATGAAAGGTTGAATGCTACATTATACTGGAAATCCTTTACCTTATCATTCCAGGTCAGTGCCATCTCGAAACCTTTATTGTTCATCGTACCACCATTATACCAGCAGTAACCACCCTCGCCAATGACAGCGATATACGGTTTCTCCACAAGCATATCACTTGTCTTCTTATCAAAATAATCGAGAGAAGCACTCAGACGTCCGTTCAGGAAAGCGGCGTCCACACCGATATTGAGCTGTCTTGTACTCTCCCACTTCAAATCGGGATTGGTAGACCTCACTTTGTAACCACCGGGAGCCAAAGTCGTTCCATCACCGTTCATGTTGTAGCTTGCATCCTTCAGACTAATCAAGTATTTTGTATAGGGAGCCTCATTATCAATAATATCGTTACCATTGACACCCCATGAAGCACGTAGTTTCAAATCAGCCAACCAATCCCTGGTCGCTTCCATAAACTTCTCACTTGAAATGCGCCAGCCTGCCGACACTGAAGGGAAGTAATCCACATTATTACCCTTTGCCAAGCGGGAAGAAGCATCACGGCGCACCGTAACAGAGGCCAAATACCGTCCTTCATAATCATAGTTCACTTTACCAAAGTAAGACACCATACCATAATTGGAAGCACCGGCACCTACATTCTTACCGGCAGTCACACCGTCGAGATAAATATAATCTTCATCTTCTACAGCCAGTCCCGTACCATAACCGAACATGGATTCCGAATGGTTCTTCTTGGCTTCTGTACCAAGAAGTGCAGTCAGATTGTTCTTTCCAAAAGCTTTGCTATAAGTCACGGTATTGGTCCATACCCAATCCAGTCTTTTGTTGGATGATTGAGTCAGCTTATTGACCTCATCGCGTGCCCATGCCGGCTCAAAAGTTTTGTTGGTTTCATCATAATAATTCATACCGAAATAGGTTTTCAGCACCAGGTTCTTAATCGGTTCAATTTCAAGGAATGCATTACCAAAGATACGCCAGTAATCATGTTTGTTCTGTTTTTCATTCTCCAACAAACGTGCCATATTGGGGGCATCACCCAAAACATCATTGATGGCATCGTTATAATTGCCATTCTCATCATAAACCGTCTTGGCAGGATGCTGTTTGATGGCATTCTCATCTACACCGGCCGGACTGAGGGTCTGTGTCCAACGATTGATGGCAACGTTCTCGCCGATACGCAAGCGATTGTCAAGATAATGATAGTTAGAACTGATGCGGGTATTGATACGCTGGAAATTCGTATTCTCTACCAGACCGTCATGGTCGAGATAGTTCAACGCTAACGAGAAGGCACCATTGTCAGAGCCCTTTGAAAGTGTCGCACTATAATTCTGCATCAAGGCAGTGCGATAAACCACATCGCGCCAATCCGTATCAACGGCATGTACTTTAGCTCCATTCAGGCCGATATAGTCTTGAAGTTGGGGAGTTGCACCATTACCATATATTTCGCTGCTTGGCGTAGCTCCATTATTGGCATACTTATAAGCCGACCAATAAACCTGGCCCCACGCATCTGCATTCAACATATCAAAGCCACATTGATAGGTCTGCAAAGTCAACGACATATCAAAATCCACACGGGTCTCCCCTTTCTTGGCACGTTTGGTAGTAATGATAATCACACCATTGGCAGCCTGTGCACCATAAATAGAAGCGGAAGCGGCATCCTTCAATACCTGAATGGATTCTACATCATTGGAAGAAAGGATAGACGAGATGTTTTCACGGGTCATCACACCGTCAATGACATAAAGCGGGGAATTGGCATCATTTCGGAAAGATGACTTACCACGGACCAATGTAGAAGTATTTCCACCGCCCGGTGTGCCGTCAGTCGTAATGTTCATACCGGCAACACGTCCCTGCAAGCTCGACAACACATTTCCCGTAGGAATATCTGCTACATCCTTCATCTTGACCACAGCCACCGAACCAGTCAAACTGGCCTTCTTCTCGGACATATAGCCGGTCACCACTACTTCATCAATCAACTGGGAATCTTCCGTCAACTCAATGCGTAAAGTGGGCCGTGCCTTTACTGTAACGGTTTTATATCCTATATAGGATACAGACAATGTGGCACCGGAAGCTACAGACAGAGTGAAATTTCCGTCAATATCCGTAATTGTTCCATTACTGTTGGAACCTACTTCCATGACAGAGGCACCGATAATGGATTCACCACTCGATTTTTCAACGACAGTACCTTTTACCTGGACTTGCTGGGCAAAGGAAGAGATGCCCGCAAAGAGAAGCACAATTAGTGTGCAAAGCCTGAGACTAATGCTTTTCAACATATCTATTAATTTAAAGTTAGTAATAAACCAATTCTGCAATTGAGTTTTGTGTCAGCAAAATTAAGCGAAACCAGGATTTGCACCTATAACAAATGTTACGAAAGGTGGTATTTTTGATACATCCCCTTTCTAAAGGTATTCTACGCGTGTTTTTTGCTAAATAAACTTTAGCTTTAGCAGCAAATTAATAGAAAAGAATGAAAACAATATGGGAGCAGATGCTAATTGCACCAGCTCTCATAGTATACTCTCTCAGAATCAAAAACGAAAAGCAAAATGTTCCGCACACCGGTATCCTTCTTCATAAAGCTCCGTCAGCTTCTTGATGTCACGCTCGATGCGGTCTA
>OLZF01001865.1_pt1 | contig 12855 bp, 10 predicted proteins | sample 1674391 | NCBI WGS metagenome assembly OLZF01 (sample SAMEA103958166, study PRJEB25191) | human gut metagenome | biome: human-associated habitat [ENVO:00009003]; feature: intestine environment [ENVO:2100002]; material: feces | place: Germany | collected 2013/2015
ACATACGCCCTGACGCTTTTGGGTCCCGCGGTGCCCTCAGCTCTCCATCTGCTTGCCGAGGAAGCCCGACACGGCCTGCGCAAGCTTGCGCTCCGTCTCGCCGGCAGGGTCGTCGCCGTGCGCGGCCACGAACAGCACGCAGCCGAGCACGTCCCCCTCGGAGAGGATGGGCGCGGCGACGGAGACGGCATAGCGCTCGTCGGTGTCGACGACCGGCAGCGTGCAACTGTCGGCTGCGTACTGGCCGCGCGTGCTCATGAGCTCTTCGAGCTCGCGGCTGATGCGCCGGTCGAGCAGCTCGCGCTTGCCGCCGCCGGCCACGGCGATCACGGCGTCGCGGTCGCACACGGCGGCGATGCCGCCGGTAGTCTTGTGCAGCGCGTCGCAGATCTGCGCGGCGAACTCGGACAGTTCGCCCATCGGGGAATACTTTTTGAAAATGACCTGCCCGTCGGTGTCGGTGTAGATCTCCAGCGGGTCGCCCTCGCGGATGCGCATGGTGCGGCGGATCTCTTTGGGGATGACCACGCGGCCGAGGTCGTCGATCCGGCGCACGATTCCGGTTGCCTTCATATTCTGAAAACTCCTTTGCTCTGTTTTGCATTTCGGCAACCCTATTTTCTGCAAATTCCGGTAGTCTATGCAGTCCGTGCCGCCGGCCCGGCATCCAGTTTTTTCTTTCTTTGCAGCAGTGCCCGGCGCCCGGAACGTCTCTGACGTTCCGGGCGCCGGGTGTCTGTTTGTTTGAAAACGCTGGATTATGAGATTATGCTTCGCTGTGCGGGGCGTACTTTGCGTTGGGATGATAACGCCCCTGCTCCAGCTCGGAGACGATGTGGTTGTAGTTCTTGCTGTTGAGCTTGTAGAAGCACATGATGACGAAGATCACAACGGCGAACGCCAGCGGCAGGTACAGGTACACGCCCTTGATGGTGCTGAGCGCGGAGGCGACCTGCGCGGCCGCGGCGCCGTCGTAGCCAGAGGCGCCGAGGATGAGCGTCGTGACGCCGCTGCCGATAAGCACGCCGAGCTTGTTGCCAACGCCCTGGGCGGCATAGGTCGTGCCGGGCGCCTTGTGACCGGTGCGCCAGTGGCCATACTCGATGGCGTCGCCGACCATGGAGTGGATGAGCGCGGCCAGCAGGCCCCAGCCGATAGAGCGGATAACGGCGGACACCATCTGCACGCCGAGGCTCGTGGGCGCGACGATGCCGACGATCTGACCGACGATGGCGATGATCATGCCGGTGCGGACGATAACCGTCGTATCAAACTTCTTGCACAGGCCGAAGGTGATGAAGCTCATGATGGCCATGGTGAAAAACTGCATGTAGTTGATGGCCGTGGTGTTCATGGTGTTGCTGAGGATGTAGGTGGCGTAGTACGGCAGGAACGTGGAAAAGCAGGTGTTGAAGGCGTTGTACAGGCCGATGATGAGCACGCACATCCAGAAGTACTTGTTGCGGAACGTGGCCGGAATATCGAGCTTGTTCTTCTCGGGGGCAGTCTCGGTCTTGACGCGCTCCTTGATGGTGAACGCGCAAATGAAGTTCACAGCGATGCCGACGACGGCGAAGATAGCCATGATCTTCATCCAGTCATGCTGCGTGCCGCCGAGGGCGTTGATGGCGGGCAGCGCGATACCGACGCCGAGCGCACAGGCGATGGGGCTGCCAGCCATGCGCAGGGCGGAGAGCTGCGAGCGCTGCACACGGTCGCGGCTCATGAGAGTGGACAGCGTGCCCCAGGGGATATTTTCAAAGGTGTAGCACACCGTAACGGCAAGGTTATAGGTGATGACGATGTAAGCGATCTGGTGCGCCGTCGTCCAGCTGGCGGGCACGCAGTAAAGCAGGAACATGGACAGCGCGTACGGCGCCGTCATGAAGATGACCCATGCTCTGGCCTTGCCGAGACGGGACTTTGTCCGGTCGACAAGCGTGCCGATGAGCAGGTCGGTGAATGCGTCAAAGATACGCGAGACGATGACAACGATGCCGATGGTCGTCGCGCTGATGTGCATGACATCGGTGTAGAAGTAGATCGACAGCGTCAGCACGAGGTAGTAAAACAAGCTCTGGCTGAGCATTTCGCCAAAGAAATAGGCGAGCTTTTCTTTCAGCGGTACGGCTGCAAATTCCTCCAGAGTATTGATATCCGAGGCATTCGACATCGGAGACCCTCCAATCATATTCTGTGTACGGGATACGGGATAAAATGCGCGTTATTCTTTCAACAGCTTCTTCCAAAAAAGTTCCCCATCACGGGGAAGCAGGCCGAAACCTGCCCCCCGCGGTGGAAGGGTGAAAAAAGAAGGGAGATAGATGTGCCGGTGTGCGTATCAGATCAGTCCCAGAGCTTCGGCTTATCGACATGCGCGGGCTTCTCAAAGCCGAGGGTGGTGTAGACGAATTCGGGGATGTCGTTGGGGTCCTTGTAGACGGCAAAGCCGCAGCTCTGGCGCGCAAACTCGTAGCCGGGCACGTTGCGCTCTTCCGGCAGCGGGTTGTTGACCATGATCGGCCAGCCGACCTGCTTGATGGACAGGATCTCCTGCTGCGGCGCGTGCACGCAGTAGACCGGGAAGTTGTCGAGGTTCCAGGTCTGCGGGCAGGCCTTGCAGCGGGCGCAGCTCTGCGGCGCTTCGTACACGCCCTGCTCGACCAGGAACTGGCCGGAGCCGCACGGACGCATCCAGACGACGACTTTCTCGTCATCTTCCATGATCTCCAGCGGTTCGCCATGGGTCTCCAGACCGCCGATCTGTTCGAGGACGGCGTCCTTGAATGTGCCGTTGAGCGTCACGTCGATCATGTGCTGCCAGTAATGCGGGGTCACGCTGGCCATGGTGGTCCAGAGCGCGTCCGGGCCGGCGTGCTGATAGACATAGCCCATGATGCGGGTCTCCCACTCGATGCGCTTGTCGTGGGAGTGGCGGAACTTGAAATACTCGCGGTTCAGGAACTTGTCGAACGCATCATAGTCGTCGCCGGCTTCGATCATTTTCTTGCCTTCGGCGCGGACTTCCTCGGTGATCTTCATCGGGCGAATCTCGTCCTCAGTCCAGCCGCGGTACTTCCACACTTCGTACAGGGCGTCGCCGCCGAGATTGTTGTAGATGTAGTCGGTGAAGGCCTTGTCCCAGTCAACACGCAGGTCGAAAGCGTACATATAGTCGTCGACGAGCTTGTTCCAGAGCTTTGTGGCGGTCTCCTTATCCCCGGCCTTGTAGGCATCGCGGATACGGGTCGTGGTGGGGACGATCATTTCCTGCAGTTCCGCATCAGTAAAAAGACGTGACATGATGTTTCCTCCTTAATGTTTTGGTTGATTTGGTTCGTATACTTACGCTTGTCACACGTGATACTTTCTGTTAAGGACCGTTGCAAGGATAAAGGTAATCAGCATGCAGCCGGCCAGAACGAGCATGGACGCGCCGGCGTTGACACGCTCGGCCACTACGCCGTAGACCATGAGCATGACCGTGCCGCCCATGCCGCTGAACAGCAGGCAGGTGCCCATGTTCTGCTGGGCCATGTTGGGGCCAACGATCTCGACCGGGAGCACCCACGCGGGGCCGCCGGAGAAATTGGCGAAACCGATCATGATGAAGTACAGCACAGACATGCCGGAGGCTTTCAGGCTGCCGCCGGTGGCGAACATGACGATCGTGAAGATCGCCGCGCCGCCGAAGGCCATCATGTACACCGGGGTGCGCTTGGTCTTGAACACGCGGTCGGCCAGGATACCGCCGACGAGGCAGAAGACGATCGTGCCAAGGCTGCCGTAGGTCATGACGGCTGCCTGCTCGGCCGCGTCAAAGCCGATGTAGGACAGGAACATCGGCAGAACAAAGCCGGTGCCGAAACAGCTGCCGCAGTAGAAAAACAGGGAGATGCCCAGGATCCAGAACGCGGGGTGGCGCAGGGTGTCGTGCCAGTTGTCGGGACGTGGCCAATTGGCCTTGGGGTCGGCCGTCTCAACGGCCTCGGAAACGTGCGCGTTGGGGTCGTAGCCCTCGAGCGCCTCGTCGATGACGTGCACGCCATAGGTCTTTTCAATGTCCTTGTAGCCGAAAATGACGATCAGCGCAAAGACCACGCCGCAGACGAGCAGCAGGTAGCCGGCGGTCTGGTACCAGACCATGTTCTTGGCCGTCATGATACCGGCGTACGCCGTGACGACCGAGGTGCTCGCGCCGTAGAAGCAGGCCAGAAGGCCGTGCGCCGTGCCGCGCTCCTTGACCGGGAACCAGACCGCGACGAGCGCCATAAGCGTGGCGGAGACCATGCCGGTGCCGAAGCCCTGGATCAGCCGGATGACGATTAGAAACGCGAGGCTCTTCGTGCCGGTCAGGTACAGGGCACCGGAGATCGCCATGACGAACAGGCCGGCCACCAGGACCTTTTTGCCGCCGAACCTGGACGTCAGCGCGCCGGCGAGCACGCTCATGACGGCCATGGCGGGGTTGCCGATCGCGGAGAAGACGCCGAGCTTGCCCTCCGCGACGTTCAGATAGGCCATGATCTCGCCGCCGAGCGTAGCGACCATCTGAATACCTGCGTAGATGAGGATGTAGCAGAGCAACATCTCGATAAAGACGACGAACCGGTACGCAGGCGCTTTTTTGAGTTTTGCAGTGTGCTGCATGGTTTCATTTCTCCTTCCTGCCGCAGGCCGTCTGAGTACGGCCCGCGGCACATATTCTCAAAATTTCAAGGACGAAAGGGAGTGGGGAGATCACAAAGAGCGCGCGATGGAGTTGGCATCGCGGATGCCGAACATGATGTTGGAGGTCATCTTCGCATCGCCGAGCAGCCAGACCTTCTTGGGAATGTTTTCGTAGATCTCGTGATAGAGCTTGTCGTTGGAATTGAAGCCGAGCGCGAGGATGACGGCGTCGGCCGGGATCTGCTCTGCCGCGTCGCCGGAGCGGACGTTGACCGTCGTGCCGTCGATGCTCTGGAGCATGGTGCTCAGGCGCACATCCACACCGTGGAACTTCAGCAGGTCGATGAGCATGAGCTTGTTCGGCAGCGGCATCGGTTCGTAGCCGCCGGCCATGAGCTCGGACGCGCCCTCGATGAGCGTGACGTTTTCAAAGCCCTTCTCCTCTTTGAGCCAGATGGCCACCTCGCAGCCGACGAGGCCGCCGCCGACGATGGCCACGCTGCTGCCGGCCGGGATGGTCTGCTCGCCGAGCAGGACCTTGACGGGGCTGTAGATGTTCGGCTGTTCGACGCCGGGCACCGGCGGGATCTTCGGCGTGTTGCCGGTGGAGACGACGATCTCGTCGCAGTCAAGCGCTTCGACATCTGCGAGCGTGAGCTCTTTGTTCATGACGACCTTGACGCCGCTGGTCTGCAGCTCATGCTCGAACCAGGCGAGCAGGCGGCGCTCGGCGTCCTTGCTCTTGGCGACGGAGGCGGCGAGGAACGTGCCGCCGAGTTTGCTGCCGCGGTCATAGAGCGTGACGTCGTGGCCGCGCTTGGCCGCGATGCGCGCGCACTCCATACCGGCGACGCCGCCGCCGATGATGGCGATCCTCTTCGGCGCTTCGGCCGGCTCGAGATGGTCCATCTCCTTCTCGCGCATCAGGTTGGCGTTGACCGCGCACAGCTGCGGCAGGCCGGCGAAAATGTGGCCGATACAGCCGAAGTTGCAGCCGATGCAGGGGCGGATCTCCTCGTCGAGACCGAGGCGGGCCTTGTTCGGCCACTCGGGGTCGGCCAGCAGCTGACGGCCGAGTACGACCGCCGTGACCTTGCCGTCGCGGATGGCATCGTTGGCCATCTGGGGCTGCAGGATCTTGCCGCCGCAGATGACGGGCACGTCGATCTGCCGCGTGAGCGCCTCGACATCGTCGAGCCAGAGGCCCTCTTTCTGATACATCGGCGGGTAGAGCCAGTAGAAGGAATCATACGTGCCGTTGCCGAGGTAGATCGCATCATAGCCGGCCTCCGCCAGCTTCTTGGCGACGTAGATGCTCTGTTCGGGCGTGCGGCCGTATTCGACGTAGTCCTCACCGTCAAGTCCGCCCTGGCCGATGGCCTTGATGTGCTGGCGCATGCCCAGACGGCAGGTCACGGGGAAGTTCTTGCCGCAGACGCGCTTGATGCCCTGCACGATCTCGCTCATGATCTTGATGCCGCCGTCAAGTCCGCCGTACGCATCCGTGCGTTTGTTGAAGCACGGCTGCAGGAACTGGTCGATGGTGTAGCCGCCGTAGCAGTTGATGTCGATGCCGTCGCAGCCGGTCTGCAGACACAGCGCCGCGGCCGAGATGGAGGCGTCGATGACGCTCTGGATCTCCGCTTTCGTCATGGCGCGGTGCTGGATGGAGGGATCCCAGCGGTTCGGGCAGTCCGACGGGGCAATGCCCTGACCCGGGATCCATGCCGGGAAGTCCACGCGGCCTCCGCCGTAGCCGAACTGGATGAAGAGCTTCGTGCCATAGGTGTGCACACGGTCGACGAGCTTCTTGTGGCGGGAGACGAACGTCGTCGGGTTCTGGAACGGGTTTTTCATGATGACGCCGTTGTCATACTGGAAGTCCGGCTGATTCGCGCCGGTGAAGATGAGACCGACGCCGCCCTTGGCGCGCGCCTCAAAATAATCGATGACACAGTCGTCGATCAGGTCGTAAGCGTCCGTCCAGCCGATGTTGTGCATGCCGCTCATGACGATCTTGTTTTTAATCTCCAGCTTTCCGATGTGGAACGGCTGGAACAGTTCCGGATATTTCAGTGCCATAAGTACCTCTTCCTTTCTTTCGCAGTTCCTCTTGCTGTCACGAAATTAACACATCCCGGCGCGCAATGCCATTTACAGAAACGGCGGATGCGCAAGATGTGGATACCTGCGCCGAATTTGTCTGCTTGTTGACAAATTCCGTCGATTGTCAACACACACGCCGTCAAATGGCCATTAACTCGCTTGCGCTGCGCAAAAAGATTGTGATATGATAGACACATTCAGGGAATGTGACAAAACACCCATAAATGTGGGAAGACCGGAAAGGAGTGTTTGACTTGGCCATTGATGTCAAAGCACTGCTCGCAGACGCGCTTCTGGAGCTATGCGAGCAAAAACCGCTGAGCAAAATATCTGTGTCCGATATTCAGGCTCAGTCCGGTGTGAGCCGGCAGGCTTTTTACAATCATTTTCGGGACAAACAGGATCTGATCCAGTACATTTATCTCAACCGCATCATCGTTGAATGGGCGGATCCGGACGTGGATTTCCCCTATTACGATGCGCTGCTCAAAACCTTCCGGCGCTACATCCGCTACCAGCGGTTCCTCAAGCAGGCGATCCTGCTGACCGGGCAAAACTGCCTGGCGGATTTTATGACGGACTACTGCATTGAATTTGATAAAACATGGCACCAGCGCTGCTATGGGGACACGCCGATGCCGGAAGACCTGTGTCTGGCCACGGAGTACCACTCGCGTGCGGCCATGACCATGACGATCTGGTGGATCCTGTCGGACATGCCGGTGTCCCCGGACTTCATCACGGACATGATCACCAAAATGCGCGACGCCGGCCTGAGCCACATGCTCTGCCAGCGCGACGGCAGCAGCCCTTATACCGCCAAGGTCGAGGGCGGCTGACCGTCCGTCCACAAAGAGATAACCGAACGCCCTCCGGACGGAAACCGTCCGGAGGGCGTTTTTGCAGCGCTGACAACGACCGCCCCGAAGGCTGATAGCCTTCGGGGCGGTGTTTGTTTGTGCCATTTCAACTGACAACATTTCAATCCCCGTTTTCATTCGTGCGAACGAAAACGACGGCTATAAAATACCACACGAATGGCGCTCTGTCTATCAGAAATATGCACTTAAAGTCTATTTCAACTTACAACGAAATCTTTTTGTTGACAAGCTGGTAATTTCATGGTAACGTATTGGTAAATAATGAAAGCGACGTCATCTTTTTGCAGCGCGCGCACGGTTTCCCAGTTTTTTGACGGGTTTCGGCCAAATGCGCTCGAATGTCCTGTTTATCGGACACGCCGCTTGCTATTCTACTGTTATGTTAACAGGAGGAAATGCATGACATACCTTGCACACATCGCGGACGATCGGCGGGAGCAGACGGTTGCCGAGCATCTGCAGGGAACGGCAGATTTGGCCGCCAGATTTGCCGCAGCCTTTGGCGCGGAAGCAGATGGCCGCTTTGCCGGGCTGCTGCACGACATTGGCAAAGCCATGACCCAGGAAATTGAGGGCAGCCATGTGCAGATCGGTGTGGATATCTGCAAGAAGTACCGCGAGAACCCGCAGGTCATCCACGCCATCGAGGCCCACCACGGCGACGTGGAGCCCAAGACCACCCTGGCCTTTATCATCATGGCTGCCGATGCCATCTCCGCTGCCCGCCCCGGTGCCCGCCGCGAGAACATGGAGAGCTACATCAAGCGTCTGGAAACGCTGGAGGCCCTCTGCAACGGCTTTGAGGGCGTGGAAAGCTCCTACGCTGTGCAGGCCGGCCGCGAGGTCCGCATCCTTGTCCAGCCGGATAAGGTCGGCGATGACGAGGTCATTCTGCTGGCCCGCAATGTCGCAAAGAAGATCGAGAACGAGCTGGATTACCCCGGCCAGATCAAGGTCAGCGTCATCCGCGAAAGCCGAGCAACCGAGTACGCAAAGTAAAATTCACAACTGCTACAGCAACAGGCAGACCGTCAGAATTGGCGGCCTGCCTGTTTGGCTATACGATGCGGCAGGGGCCGGGCATGCCCGGCCCGCAGGCTTTCCCGCAAGAGGGTGCTTATTTTACAGTGCCGGGCCGCACATGTGCGGCCCTTACTGCATGGCACCGCAAGGCCCGGCGCAAATCTTCCTGCAGCTGGCGCAATGCTCAGGAAGGGATAAATACCTCCCCTACAAAATAATAAGCCCCCGGCGTAATACCGTACAGCGGCAGGCGTCGGGGGCTAAACTTATTCTATTACAGATGCAGCACTCGATCCTTGATCTCAGCGGTGCGGCCCTGATTCCAGAACTGGGTGCCGATGTAGCCGCAGGTGCGGCGGGCGACATTCAGCTTGTTCTGGTCGCGGTTGTGGCACTTCGGGCACTCCCACACCAGCTTGCCGTCCTCCTGTACAATCTGGATCTCGCCATCGTAGCCGCAGACCTGGCAGTAGTCACTCTTGGTGTTCAGCTCTGCGTACATGATGTTCTCATAGATGAACTGCATGACCTTGATGACGGCCTCGAGGTTGTCCTGCATGTTGGGCACCTCCACATAGCTGATGGCGCCGCCCGGGGACAGCTTCTGGAACTCGCTCTCAAACTTCAGCTTGGTGAAGGCGTCGATCTTTTCCGTTACATGGACATGGTAGGAGTTCGTGATATAGCTGCGGTCGGTGATGCCGGGCACAATGCCGAAGCGCTTCTGCAGGCACTTGGAGAATTTGTAGGTCGTGGATTCCAACGGCGTGCCGTACAGGCTGAAATCAATGTTGTGCTGGCTCTTCCATTTGGCGCAGGCATCGTTCATATGCTGCATGACATGCAGCGCAAAGGGCTTGGCGGCAGGGTCGGTGTGGCTCTTGCCGGTCATATACTTGCAGCACTCATACAGGCCCGCATAGCCCAGACTGATCGTGGAATAGCCGCCGTAGAGCAGCTTGTCGATCGGCTCGCCCTTCTTCAGGCGGGCCAATGCGCCGTACTGCCACAGGATGGGCGCGGCATCGCTCAGCGTGCCCTTCAGGCGGTTGTGGCGGCACATCAGGGCCTTATGGCACAGCTCAAGGCGCTCGTCAAACAGCTGCCAGAACTTGTCAAAATCGCCGCCGCTGGACAGTGCCACATCCACCAGATTGATCGTGACAACGCCCTGATTGAAGCGGCCGTAATATTTGGGCTTGCCGTTCTCGTCCAGATAGGGGGTCAGGAAGCTGCGGCACCCCATGCAGGTAAAGCAATGGCCTTCGCCGTTGGCATCGACCTTGTACTCCAGCATCTTCTTTTCGCTGATATAGTCGGGCACCATCCGCTTGGCGGTGCACTTGGCGGCCAGCTTGGTCAGGTAGTAGTAGGGCTGGCCCTCATAGATATTGTCATTTTCCAGCACATAGATGAGCTTGGGGAAAGCGGGGGTGATCCAGACGCCGGCCTCGTTCTTGACGCCCTGATAGCGCTGGCGGAGCATCTCCTCAATGACGATGGCGAGATCCGACTTCAGGCGCTGGTTGTCACCGGCCTCGTTCAGATACATAAAGACCGTGATGAACGGTGCCTGACCGTTGGTGGTCATCAGCGTGACGACCTGATACTGGATCGTCTGCACGCCGCGGCGGATCTCCTCGCGCACGCGGTTTTCGACGAGTTCGGCCAGCTTCTCCTCGCCCGGATGCGCGTCGATGGCCTGCATCTCGGCCGCGACCTCGCGGCGGATGCGCTCGCGGCTGACCTGCACGAACGGGGCCAGGTGCGTCAGCGAGATCGACTGCCCGCCGTACTGGTTGGAGGCAACCTGTGCGATGATCTGCGTGGCAATGTTGCACGCGGTCGAGAAGCTGTGCGGTCGCTCGATGAGCGTGCCGGTGATGACGGTGCCGTTTTCGAGCATGTCCTCAAGGTTCACGAGGTCGCAGTTGTGCATGTGCTGCGCGTAATAGTCCGCGTCGTGGAAGTGGATGATGCCCTCCTCGTGCGCCTCGACGATGTCCTTCGGCAGCAGGAGGCGGCTCGTGATGTCGCGGCTGACCTCGCCGGCCATGTAGTCGCGCTGCGTGCTGTTGACGATCGGGTTCTTGTTGGAGTTTTCCTGCTTGGCCTCCTCGTTGTTGCACTCGATGAGGCTCAGGATGCGGTCGTCAGTCGTATTGGCGCGGCGCACCAGGCTGCGGGTATAGCGGTAGGTGATGTAGGCCTTGGCGACCTCGAACGCGCCGTGGGCCATGATCTGCTTTTCGACCATGTCCTGAATTTCTTCCACGGCGGCACTGCGGCCCAGCTCCTGACAGGCGAGCTCCACGCTCTCGGCAATGCGCTGGATCTGCCGCGGCGTCATGCGGTCGCCCTCTTCGACGGCAGCGTTGGCCTTCGTGACGGCCATGATGATCTTGGAAATGTCAAACGTCGCCTCAGCGCCGTTGCGCTTGATGATCTTCATTTCTCTGTTCCTCCCCCTCCGAATGGAAAACACAATATCTTGTGTGTAAATCCCCTTTATCTTGCATATCGATCTGCTATATCGTACAGCATCTAGTACAGGCTGTCAATAAGCAATTCGATTTTTGTTGCACATTATGTGAACAGCGCGGCCCCTTCAGGCCGCAAAAAAGCACCGCCCGCAGGCGGCGCAGCGCTGCCCGGGCCGGAGAAAACTCCGGCCCGGGCACGGTCAGTCCGTCAGGCAGTTTCGTAGCCGTTGGGGTTTTGTGTCTGCCAATGCCAGCTGTCGCGGCACATGTCCTCAAGCGAATACTGTGCGCGCCAGCCGAGGATGCGCGCGCTCTTGTCCGGGCAGGCATACACGGTCGGCAGATCGCCCGCGCGGCGCGGCGCGATCCGGTACGGCACATGCACGTGGTTGGCAGTCTCGAAGGCGTGCACCATTTCGAGCACGCTGTACCCCTTACCGGTACCGAGGTTGAAGATGCTCTCGCCCGGATGCTCGGCCATGTAGGCGATTGCCGCGACGTGGCCGCGCGCGAGATCCATGACGTGAATATAATCGCGCACGCCGGTGCCGTCCGGCGTATCGTAGTCGTCGCCAAAGACGCTCAGGCATTCCAGCCGGCCGATGGCCGTCTGCGAAATGTAGGGCATAAGATTGTTCGGCACGCCGCGCGGATCCTCGCCGATGAGGCCGCTCGGGTGCGCACCGATGGGGTTGAAGTAGCGCAGCAGCACGACCGACCAGCTCGGGTCGGCCACAACATAGTCGCGCAGGATCTGCTCGCAGACGTACTTCGTCCAGCCATAGGGATTCGTGCAGTTGCCGGTGCGGGACGTCTCGTAGAGCGGCATCTCATTGTCGCCGGAGTACACCGTCGCCGACGAGGAAAAGATGATCTGCCGGACGCCGTGGTCACGCATCGCCTCGCAGAGCGTAATCGTCGAGCCGAGGTTGTTGTCGTAATATTCCAGCGGCATATGCACCGACTCGCCCACGGCTTTGAGGCCCGCGAAATGAATGACGCAGTCAATCTTCTGTTCGGTAAAAATGCGGTCGAGCCCGGCGCGGTCGCGCACGTCCATCTGATAAAATTTCAGCGGCCGACCCGTGATCTGTTCGACCCGTCTGCCCGCCTCTGCACTGCTGTTGACAAGATTGTCCACGACGACGACATCCATGCCCTGCTCGAGCAGCTCCACACACGTGTGGCTGCCGATGTAGCCCATGCCGCCGGTCACCAATACGGTCATGCACCGTACCCCCTTTTGCTTGCGTATGTTTATTTTTATTTTACATCACATTCCGGCGGAGTTCAACGGTTTTCCTTTGCCAGAGAATTGCCAGACACGTGAATTTCCTGACAATCCCTGATTTTTGAAAAATAAGGTGGATTTCTCTTGACTTTCCGGCGCCGCTAAGATAAACTGCAAGTATCATTTGTGAAGTCGGGATGTCTGCGTACGCACATTTTTTACCCATTTTCGCAATCTGGCCCATCTCTTTTTATCAATTCTTTTCTCTTTTATCTGATCTCTTTTTACGGATTTATCTACCCTTTTTGTTCTCCGCCGCATGGCAAATCTCATCCCGCCACAGTGATCATGGTGCGTGTCTGCAGCGTACGGGGCGCGTGTCCATAACGGCTGCATCTGCAGCGAAAGACCTCCGGGGGCGCCCGGAGGTCTTTTTATATCGATCGGAAAAAGCGTCAGG
>OLZF01001869.1_pt1 | contig 12847 bp, 10 predicted proteins | sample 1674391 | NCBI WGS metagenome assembly OLZF01 (sample SAMEA103958166, study PRJEB25191) | human gut metagenome | biome: human-associated habitat [ENVO:00009003]; feature: intestine environment [ENVO:2100002]; material: feces | place: Germany | collected 2013/2015
GTGGGGAACACCCTTCTACCCTCTTCATCCGGTTTCATCACGCCTTGTACGGTCGAAAAAGTGCCGTTTTCACGAGGTTTTTCTAACTTTTTGGATTCCATAGTGTGTCCTCCTGTGCCGTCTGGTTCGGGGCAAAAGTTGTAAAAAAGTTGTAGAAAGTTGTAGGCCGATTTTCCGTCCTTTTTTTGAGCATTTTTACAAAAAGTCCCAAACAAAATTTTTTGCAAAATATTTCCAAAAAATCGACTGATACATTGTAGAGCAATGGAGAACATCCCAAATGCTGTGTGCCTTAGAACAACGAAAGCCATTCAGAGCAATCAGCTGAACCCAATCGACAAAGCCCCTAGCCGATTCTTTTTACAATACAATAATAACATAAGCCCCCAAGATGTTCAAGTCAACGATTTTTTCGTTGGCCCTTCCAATTTCATACCTTATATATAAAAAGGAGAAAGCCATGCCAACCTATCAATTACAAATTAAACAGGTAGTGGACTACCCACGCTGCCGGATCTACCGGCAGTTCGTCCGCTTTCTGATGGAGGACCGGAGCATTCGCGTAAGCGGAGGCTCCGGCCTTTTTTATTTTACGGTACTTTGCAGCTACGCAAACTTCCGCACCTCATATCGCCGCATCGACGGCATCAGCTATACCGTCTACCCTGGCGAATGGGTCTGCACCCTCAAGGAGCTGTCCCAATGGTTCCGTACCCGGTTCCAGTGCCAGGCGCTGGCCGTACTGGAACGGCTGCAGAAGCAGAACCTTATTTCCTTTCAGACACTGGGCCGCGGGAATGTAGTCCGCTATAAGATCTGCGACTGGGCGCGGCATAATACGGTCCTGGAGTACAATGCCCCCTGCCAGAAGGACACCGGCTTTTTCTTCCTGCCGGTTTCCGTTGCCACCGACCTCATCAGTTCAGACCGCTGCTCCGAGATGGACATTGTGCTGGACCTGTGGGTATCCGCCATCTACAACGACAATCAGGTGCAGGGGTCAGACCTGGGGCCGGTGGTCTATTTCCGCAACGGCACCGGAAATCCCCTTGTCACCTACACCGAGCTGGCTGCCCGCTGGGGGCTGTCCCGGGCGACAGTCGGCCGTGTCCTGAAAAAGCTGGCCGCGCTGGACTACATCTCCCTCATGTCCTTCCCTGGCCGGCATGGCAGCGTGATTTATCTGCAAAAATATCTGTCCACCATGTTTGAGATCTCGGATGTGATGGTAGATAAAGAGGAGGTCGCTATGACGCTTAACATTCGCCTGGAGCTCCCGAAGGAGGACAGCGCAGGCCACGACGCCCCCGCCTTGGAGCATGAGGTCATCGTTTCAGATGAACTCGCCAGCGTTTCAAAATCGCACATTGAAATTATCCTTCAGAAAATGGCGCAAATCCTGATGGCACAAGGGATTTCGTGCTTTGGCTGCCCGCTCTCTCGCTACAAGTTATATCCCTTATCGGGCGACTGCCGGGAAGATTTACTCCCCCGCGCGCGAGAGCAGTCCCTGATGCGTTTTGGCCTTGCTGTTCTGTGTGGGAACAAGCAGGTCGCCACTTTTGAACTTACACTCTCTCCCTCGGCGGAGAATTGAACAAGGAGGTCTTACCATGAAGAAATTTGTTGAAAAAGATGTCGCAGAGAACCCTCTGTACCATGATACCTGGAAATTACTCAAAAAATACCGCGATGTGGTTTGGAGCTTGGAGATTTCCGTCCAGCATGTGCGGGCCAAGTTCGAGATCGAATACGGCACTTCCATCGAGGAATTTCTGGATTCCGTCTATCTGGCCGGCGCAGACCTGAACGGGAGCGACATTGAGCACCATGCCAAGTGCATTGAGCGCAGCCACAAGATGCTGAAGCTCCTGGATTCGGCAGTCGAATTGCTCCGCACCCGCCATAAGAACGGCGAGGCGTATTACTGGCTGCTGTACTACTCCTTCCTCTCCCCCCAGCAGCTGAAGAATGTGGAGGAAATCATCGAGAACCTGCGCCCACATATCCGGGACATTTCCTTCCGCACCTACTACCGCAAGCGGCGGGAGGCCATTGAAGCCCTCAGTTCTGTGCTGTGGGGCTATACCTCCAAGGACAGTCTGGATGTGCTGGAGCAGTTCTTCCCGGAACCGAAATCCTCCGAGAAACAGGCGGGCAAGTAATTGGCACAATTCGGGACTGAAATTGGCGCGTTCCTGCCCTTGAGCCGTAAATCCCTATGTGTTAGACTGAATATGCTCAAACTTGCACCCAAAACTGAATACAGGCAGTGAACAGCACCTTTTTCGAGGTGCTTTTTTGCTGCCCAAACGGTCTTTGGCCTGAGAAGGAGTCCACATCTGCACAACGGATGCGGGCTCCTTCTTTGCTTTTTGAGCAATGAACATCACATTTGGATTGGAGGTCCGCAAAATTGAAAAAACTGAAAATTCCTCAACAGCAGCGGCGGGAAGATGACAGTAGCCCGCCTCGTCGAGTTTCCATCGGCCGGATCGCCTATACGGCGTTCCTCTGTGTGATGATGGCGATGATGTTCTGTCAGCCGGCATTTGCTGCAACCGATGTTTGGACGAAGGCCAAGGAAATTATGCAGGATGTCTACACGCAGATCCTCGCCATCTCCACCATTGCGGCCATCGTGACCGCCTCGGTGGCGCTTCTGCTCATGAACTTTTCCCGCTCCGGCCGGACAGTCGATGAAAGCCGGGCATGGCTGAAGCGCATCTGTATTACCTGGGCCGTCCTCAATGGCCTCGGATTCATCATGGCTTATGTGACGCCTCTGTTCTCTGGTGGTCAGTGGACAGGCTGATGGCCGCCGCAATATACCCACTGGAAGGAGGCGTAAGCTATGGGTATCCTGGATGGCATCGTTGAATGGATCGCGGAACAGGTAATGGCCGGCCTTGACCTTGTAACCACCTCAGTTTTGGGTGCGCTGGGCTGTGATATGGCTGTGTTTCTGCGGTACTTTCCCGCTGCCGAAACGATGTATAGCGTCTTTGTGGCACTGGCTGTCGGCATTATCCTGCTGAACTGGGTCTGGCAGCTGTTTAAAAACTTCGGCCTGGGCGCAGGGATCGAGGCAGAAGACCCGGTTAAATTGAGCATCCGGTCGGTCATCTTCATCTTGCTGGCGCTCTTTTCCGATGAAATCGTCAACATCGTCCTGACCATCGGCGGCACGCCGTACCGCTGGATCATGGATTCGGAACTGCCGCCCCTCAGCTTTGCCGATTTTAACTCGGTCATGCTGGTGATCATCGGCGTCTGCGCCAATGGCGCTGTGGCGTTGATCACCCTGATCCTCGTCATCATCCTGGCCTGGAACTACCTGAAATTGCTGCTGGAGGCGGCGGAACGGTATGTTCTGCTGGGCGTGCTGGTCTATACGGCGCCGGTCGCTTTTTCAATGGGCGCAAGCCAGACCACATCGAACATTTGGAAATCCTGGTGCCGGATGCTGGGCGGGCAGATTTTTCTGCTGATTATGAATGCCTGGTGCCTGCGCCTGTTCACGAGCATGGTTGGCTCTTTTATTGCCAATCCGCTCTCTTTGTAAGGAGGGGCGCTTTGAAAAAATTTAAGAAAATTTTGTTCCTCGCGCTGATGATTGCGACTCTCTCCTGCCTGTTCTGCCAGCCGGCTTTTGCCATTTCCGAGGAAGAGGTGCAGGCCCAGGTAGACGCTGTGGGCAAGGAGACGGTTTCCGGCAATGTCCTGATCTGGTTCATGTGCGCGATAGGCTTTCTGAAAGTCTCGCAAAAGATTGACTCATTCATGGCAAGCCTGGGCGTCAATGTGGGCCACACCGGCGGCAGTATGCTGGCTGAGGCCATGATTGCGGCCAAGGGCATCGGCGGCTTTAAGAACTTCTCCAGTCACCATTTTGGCGGCGGACGCAGCAGCAGCTCCACCCATGTCAATGCCAATGGCGGTGGTGGTAAAGGCGGCGCCGCCGGATTTGGCGCAGGCTTTGCCAGCGGCGGTCTGGCCGGTGTGATCAAGCGGAATGTCACGAACAATGCCGTCAAAACGGCCACAACGCCCTCGGACGCCAAGCCTTCCGGCCTGGGCGGTCTTGTGGGCGGCGCTGCAGGCGGCGTCGGCGGCCACATTTATTCTTCCTCGGTGAGCAAGGGCGGTGATTTCGCCAATCATGTCGTCGGCTCTGTGGCAACCGGGAACATCACCCAAATGGGCACGATCACCGGCGAAAAGGCTGTTGAAGCCCTGCACTCCTATATGGGCCACACGGCACTTGGGCCTGGGGCAGAGAATATCCCCACCTACCAGAATGTCGAGATCGGCGGCGGCCGTATCACCGGCACGGAGGTCACGCCGGAACACCCGGAGGGCATTGCCTTCGGTATGTACCATGCGGACCAGTATGTTGCGCCGGAGGGCCAGTACACGACAGTTCACGCCGCAGACGGCACCGCCTGGTATAAGCAGTATGCGGTGGACGCAGTGGATAAGACGCCCTACATGGCCCCGGACGGCTCGATTGCCTACAACGAGTCCATTGTAAAGAAGCTGCCGCCCACCCCAAAACGAAAGGATAAGATCTGATGGCTGAAGAACGCAAGGACAGCTTTGCTGAAACGGTAGACACTGCGGCCTCCGCAGCGCATACGGTCAAGGGCGCCATCAAGGCCGGCAAGGCGATTTCCGGCGCGGCCAAGGGCGCTGCCGCCGGCGGTCCCTATGGGGCTGTGGCCGGGGCGGTTTGGGCCGGGCGCAAGCATATCGGCAAGATCATCGCCGTCATCATTACTCTGCTTTTGCTGCCGGTCCTGTTTGTTTTGATGCTGCCCGGGCTGATTTTCGGCGGTTTGATCAACGCTTTTTCACCGGCGGATACAGAACAGCCTATCTTAAACAGCGAAACTGCTATCGTGGAGAGCGCCAACGACATCACTTTTACCATCAACTCTATCTTGGGCGAGGCGCTGGACGATGTGATGACCCGCATTGAAGCGGACTTTGCTTCTTCCGGCGCTGACCAGATGGAGGTTAAAAATCCCTATTCCTCCGGTCCTGTCTACAACGCCAACCTCATCATCTCGCAGTATTGCGCTGCCCGGGATGAAGATTTTGAGAGCATTTCCCTGGATGACCTGGCCGCTGTCCTGCGGGAGAATAAGGAGCATCTTTACTCCTATACCAGTGTGCGGGAGAGCCGTGAGGTTACATCGGAAGACCCGGAGACCGGGGAAGAAACTACAACCACCGAGATCTGGATGGTCTACACCATCCGCTACAACGGCGAGTCCTATCTTGCCGACCATGTTTTCGCGCTTACGGATGAGCAGAAAGAGCTGGCGTCCGATTATGCCTCAAACCTGAGCATGTTCCTGGGGGACGGCCTGCTGCAGAACCTGACGGAATGGACTGGAAACAGCATCCCCTCCCTGGGCGATGTTACCTTTACAGATGGCGTGACGCCGGTGGTCTATTTCAACCAGCTGGACGAGCGTTATGCCAGCCAGCCCTACGGCACCGACAATATCGGCGGCTACGGGTGCGGGCCTACCGCTATGTCCATTGTGGTATCCTCCCTCACGGATGAAACTGTGGACCCGGTGGCGATGGCTCAGTGGTCTTACGAAAACGGCTACTGGTGCAAGAGCAGCGGCTCTTATCACGCTTTGATACCCGCCGCCGCTGAGGCATGGGGCCTGCCGGTATCCGGCTGCACGACTTCCGAGCCCCAGCGGATACTGGACGCCCTGGCTGAAGGAAAGCTGGTGGTGGCGATTATGGCAGAGGGCCATTTTACTTCATCCGGGCATTTTATCGTTCTCCGTGGCGTGAAAGACGGTCAGATTATGGTGGCGGACCCGGCCAGCTACAAGCGCAGCGAACAGCTCTGGGATCTATCCATCATCCTAAACGAAGCAAGCCGCCGTGCTGGAGCAGGCGGTCCTTTCTGGATCATAGGCTGACCTGCCCCTCGGCTGCGGAAACGAGGTAATACATGAGCAACAAAAACGACCATGATACTTATATCATACCGCCGAATTTTATAGAAACAGGCACTTTTTTCGGCGGTATGTTCCGTGCGCGGAATGTAATCGAGGCCGGCATCCTGGTGTTTGCCATCGGGGCGCCGGTTTTTCTGTTCCTTCCGTTTGGGCTGACCACCCGCATCATCATTTTGTGCCTGACTGCTCTTCCGGTGGGGCTGGTCGCTTTGATCGGCATATCCGGGGAGAGCCTTTCGCAATTCCTGGTCATTTTTTTGAAATACCTGCGGAACCGCCGCGTTGTCGGCGGTGATGGTGCGCAGCCGGAGGAAAAAGCGGCGCCCTCCAAATCGGCAGGCAAGCATCTCAAACAGCGGCCTCCCAAGGAGAAAAAGCCCAAGGCCCCGAAGCGCCGGCGGTCTGGCGAGGCAGATTTCCCGGCTGAGTTTGATGAAGTGCGCGGCTATGAGATCCGTGAAAAGCTGCGGCCCAAGAAAAATTCCAAAAAGGGGCGTCCTGCCAAGGCCAATAAGGCGAAAAAGAAAGCAAAGGAGCGCCCTGAAAAGGAGCGCCTGCCTAAACGCCCTGCCCATGTCAAGGAGCAGAAGCCCGCCTGCCTCAATCCGGTGGCGGATTATCTGCCCATCGAGAAGGTAGAGAACGGCATTATCTACACCAAGGACCATCGGTTTGTCAAGGTGGTCGAGGTGGTCCCTATCAACTTTATGCTGCGGAGCGCCCGGGAGCAGAGGAATATCATCTACTCCTTCGTTTCGTACTTGAAAATCTCGCCCGTCAAGCTTCAAATCAAGGTCCTGACCCGCCGCGCGGACATCAACCGCCACCTGGACACGGTGCGCCGGGAGATGGCCCATGAGGAAAACGAGCAGTGCCGCTTGATGCAGGAGGATTACCTGAACTTTGTGCAGCAGGTCGGCTCCCGTGAGGCTGTTACACGGCGGTTCTTCCTGATTTTCGAGTATGAGCCCTGGGCCAATACCCGGCGGTCGGAGCAGGAAGATGAAGCAATCCAGTCCCTCCAGAGCGCCGTCCATACGGCCTCCAATTATCTGCGCCAGTGTGGAAACGAGGTCATCGCCCCTGAAAACGAGGATGAATTTACCGTTGATGTCCTCTACAACCTGCTGTGCCGGAACGAGAGCGCCGTCAAGCCGCTGTCGGTACGGGCGCAGGAGGTGGTGGCGCAGTATATGGAGCACGGGCGGGAGAATGAAATAGACCATATCCCGGCAGCGGAGTTTGCCGCCCCCCGAAGCATTGATTTTTCCCACGGGCGCTATATCTGCATGGATGGATTGTACTATGCCTATCTGCTGATCCCCTCGGACGGGTATAAAACGCAGGTGCCCGCGGGCTGGCTGAGCCTGATCGTCAATGCCGGTGACGGTATCGACATGGATATGTTCCTTGCCCGCCAGCCCAAAGAGCGCATCATCCAGCGGGTGGGCCAGCAGCTCCGTATCAACCGCTCCAAAATCAAAGACGTCAGCGACACGAACACCGATTTTGACGACATCGACGGCGCCATCCGGAGCGGATATTTCTTAAAAGAGGGCCTTGCCAACAACGAAGATTTTTATTACCTGAACCTGCTGATTACTGTGACGGCACCCTCTGTGGAAGACCTGGAATGGAAAGTCAGCGAGATGAAAAAGCTCCTGCTTTCGCAGGATATGAATGTCAGCGCCTGCCACTTCCGTGAAGAGCAGGCGTTTCTTTCTGCCCTCCCGCTGGTCTCTATGGAGAAAGGGCTTTATGAGCGCGGCAAGCGCAACCTGCTGACGGGCGGCGCGGCCAGCTGCTATCCCTTTACCAGCTTTGAGATGTGCGATGACAACGGCATTTTGCTGGGAGTCAATAAATATAACAGCTCCCTGATTATCGTGGATATTTTCAATTCCTCGATCTATAAGAACGCCAATATGGCGATCCTGGGCACCAGCGGCGCCGGCAAAACCTTTACCTTGCAATTGATGGGGCTCAGGATGAGGCGCAAAAACATCCCCGTTTTTATCATTGCGCCGCTAAAAGGGCACGAGTTCCACCGGGCCTGTGCCAATGTGGGCGGAGAATTTATCCAGATCTCCCCAGCAAGCCCGCACTGTATCAATGTCATGGAGATCCGCAAAGTGGATCGGTCGGTCAATGAAATGCTGGACGGCCCCGGTATCCAGCTCTCGGAACTGGCGGCGAAGATCCAGCAGCTGCACATTTTCTTCAGCTTACTCATTCCCGATATGACCCATGAGGAGCGGCAGCTTCTGGATGAGGCGCTGATCCGCACCTACAACGCCAAAGGCATTACCCATGACAACGCCTCTCTGGAAGACCCGGCCAATCCGGGCCACTACCGGGAGATGCCGGTGCTGGGCGACCTGTATGAGATTTTGAAGGCCGCCCCGGAAACCACACGAATGGCCCATATCCTCAACCGTCTGGTGAACGGTTCCGCCAGCACCTTTAACAAGGCCACCAATGTGCGGTTGGATAACAAATACACCGTACTGGACATTTCCTCCCTCACCGGCGACTTGCTGACTGTGGGGATGTTTGTCGTGCTCGACTTTGTGTGGGACCGCGCCAAAGCTGACCGCACCGAGGAAAAAGCCATTTTTATCGACGAGTGCTGGCAGCTTCTTTCCGGCGCCGGCGCCACAGGCACCCGGCTGGCCGGTGATTTCGTGCTGGAGATTTTCAAAACCATCCGCGGCTATGGCGGTTCAGCGGTCTGCGCCAGCCAGGACCTGAACGACTTTTTCAATCTGGACGAGGGCCGTTTTGGGAAAGGCATCATCAACAACAGCAAGACCAAGATCATCCTCAATCTGGAGGATGACGAGGCGGAACGGGTTCAGGAGACCCTGCACCTGTCCGACGCGGAAACGATGGAGGTCACCCACTTTGAACGCGGCAACGGCTTGATTTCCACCAATAACAATAACATCATGGTGGAATTTAAGGCAAGTCCGCTGGAAAAGGACCTGATTACCACCGACCGCCGCGAGCTGCGCGAAATTTTGGAGCGCAAGCGCCGCGAACAGGAATCTGCGTAGGTTCAAATGATATATATGCGAGGTGAATCCCATGTTTTGATGTACCGCGCTGGGTGTGCGTCTATATGACGCCTTCCATGAAGAAAAGCACCGGTTTGACGCCCAGATGGCGTCTTTCCGGCGTTCCAATATCCGACAAGGCGTTCCGATGACGCCTTGATGACGCCATTTGATAAAGGAGGTGAGCCCCCATGAAGACCAGGGCTGAAATCTATGGAAATGAGGCTGCGGACTTGCTGCGGACGGTCACAATGTACCCTGGCCTCAGTGAACAGCAGCTTCTTTGTTTTCACCCTGGCAAAGAAGATACGGCAAAGGCTCTGCTCTCCCACCTGGAGAGGCAGGGCCGTATTTTTCAAACAGAAAGCGGCGGCTATTTCCCGGCCGGCCAGTCAGCTAAAATTGACCGGGCGCTTGTCCGGGCAGTATGGGTCCTGCTGGACTTCATTCAGCGGGCCGATTACCATGCTCCCGCTGATTTTCCTGTCAAGATCGTTTTCTTTGCCGATGGCGAACTCTACGAGGTAGCCTGCGTTGAGGACGGGCAGGAGGCGCTTGTCTGCCATGCCCTGCGGGGCAATAAGGGTGACAGCCGCCGCATTATTCTGGTCGATTCACCGGCGCAGATCGCCAAAATCGACTGTCCCGGCATTTCCGGGTTCTGCACCGTAGAGGAAAACGGCCAGACACACTATTTCAAGAAAGCAGGAGGCACATGATTGGACCGAAAACTTATATCCCGCCGGATTGGGAGCATTCTTGATGATATATCCCGGCTGAGCAACGCGCTGTATGCGATGGACACCACCGACATCCAGCGTTACCCTGATAACTATGAGACTCTTTCCACCGATGCCGCGCTGCGGGCAGAGCGTATTGCCTGCCGGCTGCGGCATCTGATTTATTCCAGCACGACGATCCGCAAGGGCGATTATCTTAAATCCGCCAGTGTGATGCACGGCATCACCATCACCTATGAAAACGAGGTGCTTGCGGTGACGCTGCCCAGTCTTCTGCCAAAGCGCAGGCAGCGGCAGAGCGCCGAGTTTCTGCTGGACCCCCTCTATTTTGCCCTGGAGCAGTACGCCAAAGAGAACACTTTGCCCCATTACCGAGAATGTGTTGTCTGCTTCGCCCAGGTGTATGACCAGGCGCTCCCCACCAGGCGGGTGCGCGACTATGACAACTTGGAGGAAAAGCAGATTTTAGATCTACTGTCCTCTTTTGTAATGGCTGATGATACCGGCCTGCTGTGTGATGCCTATAACACCGCCGAGCTGGGCGAGCAGGACTGCACGATGATTTTCGTCATGGAGAAGCACCGCTTTCCCGGGTGGCTTGCAGAGCATAAATCAAGCCTGAAATCCATCTCGGATTTTTGAGCATTTTGGGCCCCTTGCAGCCCGACATCCCGCGAAGCCGCCGAAAGCCCCGGATTTTCGGGCTTGCGGCCACTTGGGAGAAGCTTTATTTTACCGAAGTTCTCAGTCATTACGGTAAAAATCCAGCACCGACAAAGGAGGTGATCCCTTGGGAAAAGCAGCCGCACTTTTCCACAGCCGGATACGCTCCCGTTCCGGCTTTTATCGCTGACCGCCATCTCTGGAGAGTTCCCAACCAGCCAGCTGAACCGTCTCCCGGCCAGCCCCTACTATCTGGAGGCGGTCGTGACCTCGCTCAAAAAGAGCGGGCTGCTGCGGACCTACTACCGCGACAGGCTCCGGGGCTATCGGCTGGGGGCAAAGGCCAAGGCCGCCCTGCTGGACGGCTGGCCGGAGCGTTTCTCTCCCTACCTGACCGGCGACACCGACACCAACCGCCTCAAGAGCGAGGTGAACCGGCGGCTCCGGCTCCACCGCCTCGCGGAAACCTATGTCACGATGGACAATGCGGGGATCGGGCTCTTTCAGGATGAAAAGCCGAAGGTCTTTTCGCCGCAGGGCTATTGTGGCGAAGCTGTCGAATATCCCGCCTTTTACAGTTCCCGCGAAGTCAAGGAAATGGGAATCGACGCCACGCAGGTGCGAAGCTCCCGGTTCGCAGGGGTGCTTCTGGCGCCCACCGGCATTTTTGTCACCTACAACAGCGGCGCAGCCCTGATGAAATGGCGCTGCAAGTCTGAGATGCGGGTAAAGGCGCTGATGTGGAGTGTCCTGTGCCAGCAGCGTCTGGCCGGGCAGTACCGCGCCGAAGATGTGCATGGGCTGGTGCTGGGCGACAGCATGGAACTGGCCTACCAGATGCTCACCAGTACCGGCGGGGCCAAGCACGACTATTTCATGCTGGACGGCAGCTACGACCATTTTTATTTTCTCACAAATAACCACCAGGGGGAGGTGATCCTTGCTTTACTGTGTGACCCCTTGAAAACCGCAGAGCTTAACCGCATTCTGTCCCAGGGCTTGATTACCGGAAATGCCGGAAGGGCCATAGAGCAGGATGCCGCGGAGCGGGACGGCACGCCGGTTCTGTTCGGCTACTCCTGCGACTTGCCCCGGATCACACGCTTTAACACCTCCCTCGACCTGATGGAGCGCCCCGGCACGCTGATCTGTTTTGACTTCCAGGCAGATGTGCTGCGCCGCTACTGCGGCGGCCGGGTCCGCTTTCAAACCATTGATTTCACAAAATTCGAGGGGAGGTTGTTCCCATAGATAAGAAGAAACTCATTGCAGGCCTGATCGCTGCGCCGTTCGCCATCCTTGCGATTCTCTATGCAGGCGGCTTTCTGGGGCAGATATTGGGCAACTATGCGGCATGGAAACAGGGCGGCGGCATCCCCGGAGACGGCACATCTCCGGCGGCAGCGTCGCCCGATTTTTTTACCTGCCTGACCTCTGTTCTCCATCCGCCCTATGGGGTGTACGGGGTGCTGATCTGCATTGGCCTGCTGGCGATCCTGCTGCTCATGGTCATGCGGATGGGCTACAGTGATACCGGCGAGTATGATACGGACCGGAACTTTGTCTATTCGGCCAAGGGCACCTACGGCACCTCCGGCTGGATGGGCCGCAAGGAAATGAAGGGGGTGCTGGATCTGGTGCCGGATCTGCGTAAGCACAAGGGCATTGTGCTGGGGATGCTGGACGGGAAAGCCGTCTGTATTCCCGAGAATCCCCGTATCAACGGCAACCTGGCCGTGTACGGCTCCAGCGGAAGCATGAAGACCCGGTCGTTCTGTATGAACCGCATCCTTCAGGCGGTGATCCGCGGGGAATCGCTGATCATTTCAGATCCGAAAAGCGAACTCTATGAAAAATCCAGCGAATACCTGCGGGAGCAGGGCTATTGCGTCAAGGTTTTCAACTTGGTGCTGCCGGAAAACTCAGACAGTTGGAACTGCCTTTCTGAAGTGGAAGGGCAGGAACTGATGGCGCAGCTTTTTGTGGATGTCATCATCAAGAACACCAACAGCACCGGCAAGGGCGACCACTTCTGGGACTCCTGTGAGATGAACCTTCTGAAAGCCCTTGTCCTCTATGTGGACCAGAGCTATGCGAAAGAAAACCGGAATATCGGTGAGGTGTACCGGCTGCTGACACTGAATGGGGAATCCGATCTGGACAACCTGTTTGATGTTCTGCCGCCCACCCATCCGGCCAAAGCCCCCTACAGCCTGTTCAAGCAGGCCAGCGACACGGTGCGCAGCGGCGTCATCATCGGCCTTGGCTCCCGGCTGCAGGTGTTCCAGTCGGAACTGATCAAGAAGATCACCACCCGGGATGAGATCGACCTGGAACTGCCCGGCCAGGAGCGGTGCGCCTACTTCCTCGTTACCAGCGACCAGGACAGCACCTTTGA
>OLZF01001873.1_pt1 | contig 12803 bp, 6 predicted proteins | sample 1674391 | NCBI WGS metagenome assembly OLZF01 (sample SAMEA103958166, study PRJEB25191) | human gut metagenome | biome: human-associated habitat [ENVO:00009003]; feature: intestine environment [ENVO:2100002]; material: feces | place: Germany | collected 2013/2015
GTGCGCGATGCAAAAACCCAGGTTCTGGTGCTGAAAGCAGCCCAGTTAGTGAAAGAGGGGAAGCTGTGAAAAAGCCAAAAAAGGAGCGGGAAATTCCCGCTCCGCAAGAAAATGTATTTATTTTCTTATTTGTCACTATATTTAGTATCTTCCTATTATATAATAAGAAACGTTTTTTTCAACTAATGGTTTTTTACCTTTAAAAGCGCCTTTACAATGGCTGTGGTCAGGATCGCCGCCACAATGGCCTCCGGGATCCCGAAGCCCACGATCACTCCCAGGATCATATCATAAAGGCGGGCCACCACTTTATTTGAGGCTGCGGCATAGCTGTTTCCAAAGAAAAAGTAGATGCCGTTCATTACCAGGATCGTATTGGTCATGGAACCTGCGATACCAGCCAGGCCAAGGGCCACGGTCTGGCCGCCCTTTTTTCCACGGGCGAGCTTTAAGACCAGCTCATACACATAGTATGCCGCCACTCCGATCAGGACTCTGGGGACGATGGAGATCACCACACTCCACATATTCCCGCTGTATCCGCCGATGGTCACAAAGGGGCTGAATACAAAGGAGGTCACCGTAGGCGTAAGCGTCGCACGGACCAGACTGGTGAGCCCAAATACAAGGCCCAGATACGCGCCGTATTTAGGGCCAAGAAGGAGCGCGCCGATGATGACCGGGACATGGATGATGGTGGCATTCATAAAGCCAAGGGGGATGTAGCCCAGGAATGGTACTACTGACATGGCAATGATGACGGCCGTGAAGATCCCGGCAAGGGACATGTCTAAGACTTTCTTTTCAATTTTCATGATCTTCCTCCTGCTACTGTTCTTTTCTTATAAAAGATACAATGCAATATAGTCACACACGCATTATACAAAACCATGGGAAAATGTCAATAAAGTTTTCCCCATTCCTATGAAAAATAATTATCCCCAATTTGTGGACAAACTGTGGATAACTTTCTGGATAACCTGCGGATAATTTGTGGATTGAATCTTTTCATTGAAAATTCCATCGGATTATTGTAAAATGATATTAGATTGGGTTTATGTGCTTTTGTGGACGGGTCCAAAACTTATCCACAGTTATGCACAGGTTTATACACATATTTAGGAGTACAGATATGCTGGAGAAAATTTTAGAGAAATGGGACGCGATCCTTTTAAATATCAAGGAGGAGCACGATGTCACCGATGTGTCCTACAAGACGTGGCTGCTGCCTTTGAAGCCATATTCTGTGGATAAACATATCCTCACCATCCTGGTGCCCGACGCCCTGTTTCTGGAGTATGTGAAAAAAAAATACGAGTTTTTGTTGAAAGTTACCATTGAAGAGCTGACCGGGATCTCCTGTGAGATCACATTTATCCCCAAAGACAGCATCAAAGAGGAGGAACCGGAAAAAAAGCTGATCCAGAACCACACGGCTGCCGTTAGCCAGCTGGCGATCCAGAACGCCAATCTGAATCCCCGCTATACCTTTGACACCTTTGTGGTGGGAAAAAATAACAACCTGGCCCACGCCGCATCCCTGGCTGTGGCCGAATCCCCAGGAGAGATCTACAATCCGCTTTTTATTTATGGAGGCGTGGGACTGGGAAAGACCCATCTGATGCATTCAGTGGCCCATTTTATCCTAAAAAATAATCCCAGCGCCAAGATCCTCTATGTGACCTCTGAGAAATTCACCAATGAGCTGATCGACGCCATCCGTAATAAGAACAACGTTTCCACCACGGAATTCCGTGAAAAATACAGAAATAATGATGTTCTTCTGATCGATGATATCCAGTTCATCATCGGCAAGGAAAGTACCCAGGAAGAATTTTTCCATTATGCGGACTATAGTGCACTACATTCCCTTTTGCGTCAATTTCATGAAACATGCGAGGAAACAACACTGAACGGTACAAACATGAATAGAATGTACATAAACGATCTTCATTATCTGATTCTATTTCTACTTTACTTAATACCTCATTCCAGCGTTTCTTCCCTTTTGCTTGCAACTGCTCGAATGAAAGGTTTCCTAACTCTTGCAGATTTAATTCGGCTTGATCAAAACTAATAAATGAGGAAGCCACACGTACCTTTACCGTTTCTCCATTTTTTGTGGCAAATCCAATAATCGCACCGGCATGGTTTTCTTTTACCTCTAATTCATTTTTACGAATCTCATTACCTCCCACTACCGCCTTATAAGAAAAAGGCTTGTCAAAAACGATAACAAAATAATTCCTAAAGTTATCAGGAACACCACCGCTATTTCTCGTTGTATATCCGATGATCTTATTCTCTGCCGGTATTACTTTTACATACGATCCATTATCAAACGCATCGATCACAACATATGAGCTTTCACTCTCAGGGAAAGTAAACCGGAACATGGCAGCTCGTTCTGTCGGTACAATTTCGGTCACAACATCATAATCGGACAAATATGCACGGTAGTAATAAGGTTTGGAAATCTCTGATTTATGATTGAACCAGCTTGCCCTTGCATCTTGATCAAAAACAGGCTTCCCAGTAATCGGCATCAAAGAAAATTGTCCATAATCATTAATCCATGGGCTCGGTTGGTGTGTCTGCTTAAATCCACGAATTTTGTCGGACGAATACGTATACGTCCATCCTTCTCCCATCCTTCCTGTTTGAGGAGTCCAAAAATTCATCCCCCAAGGCATAGCAATAGCCGGATAGGTATTTCCATTTGACAATTCAAATTTGGAATCAGTACCTACTAAAGGGTTGACGTACTCCACCGGCTGCTTTCTCAAAGCTGCCGACACTGAATAAAAAATACCCAAAAACAATATAATTACAATATACCTCTTCTTCATTTCTTAACTTAAACTATGTATTTTAAAACAAGAAGAGAATGTGCTGTAAATCCAGCACCATGTGCTATCAAGCCACAAGAAACAAATTGATTTTACAACACACTCTCCAAGTGAAAAACTAAACGATCAATATTTTAGATAAAAGAATCCAACACAATACTTAATTGAAAGAACATTCGATTACACTTCAGTTTCCCATCCGGTATTCTGTACAATCCGAGCATTTCTATTAATCTCCGTTTGAGGAATAGGAAAGAGGCTCATACGTTTTGAATAAACACGTGTTTCCCAAACCTTACGTTTATAGAAAAGTAATGGATCTTTTGCATCGTCTGAGGCCATATCTACAGTAACATCAAATCCGACCATGTCACCTCCTTCACCACCATTATGCCATGACGGATAAATCCAGCCATCACCGGTTGCCATATCGGCTACCCCCCAACGACGTACGTCAAAATAATGATGATTTTCATAGGACAACTCAAGAAGACGTTCACGATAAATCACTTTTTTCACAAATTCCTTATCATATGAATCCAAGGTAATTCGTTCAAACCCACGTTTATCTGTCGGAGTTAAGTCTTCAGCCAACAAACCTTTATATTCCGGGATACCGGCTCTCAAACGAATCTTATTCACATAGTTTATAGCCGTACCTATATCATCCAATTCACAACACGCTTCGGCATAATTCAAATAAATCTCAGAAAGACGGATATAAACATAATAATTCACTCCTGAAACATTTGTCCTTTTTTTACGTACCAATACACCAGACCTTGGATAATCATGTCCATTCTTCGCCTGTCCGGAGTTTCCATTTAAAGAGAAATCCGTATAATAAACCAGCTTATCATCTAAATCCCATCTACGATTCTGGAATGTAAATGCAGCATAAAAACGAGGTTCACGATTATAGAACTGCTTCATGATTTTATGTTTTGAATCCGGTCTGAAATAAACAACCTTAGAAAACGGATTCTGATGAACTGTCTGACTCGTCATTTTAGCAGCAGCACCCGCTGCCGTTAAATCATCATCTGTGTAAGTAAAATACTCAGGATCTTTTTCTATACTGAGCCCGTTTTCCGTAAAAAACAAATCTATCATCTGCAAAGGTGCAGCCAAAGCTCCACCGCCAGATTGAGCATTCGTTATTCCACTGTGCTTAGGGGTCATTGTATAATAAATGTTCCACTCGCCTCCTGTCCTAAAAAAAATCATTTCCGTATTCTCCGTCCGCCCCAATGAAGCTTGAGTTACAGATGTATATGGACATGAAGAAGCTACGTCTGACGTCGCCGCCCCTTTTTTGTCCAAATACAATAATTGAAAACCTGGATTGTTTTTCATAAAATTCTCAGCAGCGGTCTTAGCTTTTTCCCATTTTTCTCTACTATAAGTTTGTGGAAAAAGATGCTTTCCATCAACATTTGTCAAATTCTTATAGTAAGAATCGCCATTAAACAATGGACTGGCGGCATACAATAAAAGCTCCGAACGGATTGCTTCTACCGCTTCTTTGGTAATATTACCAGCAAATTGCGGATTCATAGCCCCATCTTCCCCAAAGTGGGACTTTAACCTACCTTCAGATAGAATTGCGTCGAACTCACCTACCATATAATCTACACATTCATCTACCGAACTACGTTCACGCATCATCGCCTCCACATCTCCTTCAACATCAAATACTTCATCTCCAATAATGACAAACGGACCATATAGCTTAAACAAATTATAGTAATAAATGCTACGTAAAGCACGTGCCTCAGCTTTAGACCACAAGCGTTCGTATTCTTCCATTGCCGTACAACGATCAATATTGGCCATATAAATATTTGCTTTTTGAATACCTTTATAATAAGATTTCCACATATTCTCCACATAGCCGGTAGAAGGGTATAAAGTACCTAAATTAATATGATTAGAATTACATTGATCCCATGGTAACTTTGCTTCCAAGCAAGCAGGTGTCCAAATTCCTTTTGTTTCGTCATCACCGCCCGTATAATTCTGACTAGTTTCATCCGGCAAATAAGAGTATGTGTTGGAAAGCCACTGTAATGCCAGTCCTCGATTCGAAAAAACAGCATCCAAAGAAACCACATTGGAAGGAACACTGTCAAAATAGCTTTCACAAGATGTGCATACCATCATTGACAGCGCAGCCATAAATATACTTTTTACAATTTTCTTCATAATCTAAATAAAAAAATAATTAAAATATACATTTCTCTTAAAGGTTAATAGCTACACCTATCGTATACGAAGAAACATTAGGATAAGAAATACCATTATTCGTATTCAACTCAGGATCCCACAACTTAAATTTACTGAAAGTAAGCACATTAGATCCCATAATATAGAACCGACCACCACTTAAGAAACTTTTCTTTGTCCACGCTTTAGGAAAATAATAAGAAACGGTAAATTGTTTTAAGCGTAAGAAACTCATATCTTTCTGCCACCATGTACTTGTCTGAAAGTTATTTATATTTGAAGGATCAGCAGAAGACCATGCCAATCGTGGATAAAATACATTGTCATTAGAAGGATCGTCTTTACTCCAACGATCGGTGATATTAGCATACAAGGTTCCACCTCCGGTAGAACTGGTAAATGGACGTATACCAGACCCTTCCATTACCCGATCAGCTCCGGCAGTTCCCTGAAATAAAATACCAACACCAATATTTTTATAACGAAAATCACCACCAAATCCATAATAATATTTAGGAACATCTCCACGGCCAATTTTGCACATATCATATTCATCAATATGACCGTCACCATTCAAGTCCTTATACTTAATGTCACCTGGTTTAACCAATTGGCCCGGATAAGTTTCTCCAAATTGGGTGATGTTTCTTTCCTTAATTTCTTCCTCGCTTTCATACAATCCTTCAGCTATATATCCAAATCTCGCAAGTACATTAGTACCTCTTTTCTCCAACCATGGATAAGCTGGAGCAGGCTCTGCATTTTCAATAATTTCATCTTCATTCATTGTAAAGTTTCCACGAAGAGAAACCGTCCAGTCTTTACCAAATTGATGATTATATTCAAATGAAGCTTCAAATCCTTTATTCTCCACTATACCAACATTACCGGAAGCACTTACGGCAAAACCGGCATAGAGCGGCAAATTATTACGCGATACAAAAATCTTATCACGGTGCTCTTTAAACAGATCAAAAACAAAAGCTAAGTCATTATTCAAGAAGTTGATTTCAATACCTAAATCCTGTTTCAAAATAGTACACCAACGAGCTTGGTAACCATATTTATTAATGCCAATACCACCTTGTGCCCAAGAATTACTATATCCATTTTTACTTGTTATTTCAGTTTCAAAACCAAAACGGGTATCGCCTAAACTATCACTACCGACCAATCCATGTGAATAACGAAATTTCAAGAAAGAAATATACGGAGCAACAGATGCCCAGAATTTCTCATTTGAAGGTACCCAACCAACAGCCATAGCAGGGAAAACTCCAAAACGATGTCCAGGAGAGAAGTTTTCAGAACCGGTATATCCAACGTTACCCTCTATAAAATAGCGATCATTATATGAATAAGTGACACGGGAAGAAAGACTCATTTGTTTATAAGGTAATGAATTTATCAAATTATCTCCATTTGCATCGCGATAGTCCCGCATATTAAATAACAAAAGTCCGCTTACATTATGTACACCGCCAAATAATCTCTTATAATTTAAAGCGGCCTCTGCATAAAATGTACGATAAACTTGTTTGTCTCTTTCAAAATTAACAGTTGAATTACCTTTATACTCTTCTTGCAAAATTAAATTACCTGCTTCATCAAAGAGATTACCGTCATCTACCCAAACATCACCATTTTTTCTTCCAGCTGGCTTCCAGGTACTGTCATCAACCTTATAATTTAATTGCTGATTCGCCCGAACGTCGAATGCAATCAGTGCGTGAGCCGTAAACCCCTTACTCCAATCCCAGAAATCAAGATCCTGTGTTACTTTCAGATTAGAATTAATCTGTGTCTTATATTCTGTTTTGTAACCTCTGCGGGTTAATGTCACATAGGGACTATCAAATTCACGTTGATACTGACTAAAACCTGGATTACTCCCATCTGGATACTCTACCGGATAAATTACCGGATTAATCATCATCGCTTTCGAGAAAATATCATTTAAATCAACGGCAGGATAATTCCCACTTGAAAACCAACCATTCACACCAACATCCATTGTTGTTTTTTTAGTAGCTTTTAAATTGATATTAGTTAAAAAGTTGTAACGGTTATAAGAAATTTCTGTACTGTATGGCTGTTTAGGATCCGTTTTTGTCAAACCGGATTCATCATAATAAGAAAGTGAAATATAATAAGAAGCATTAGGAGCTCCACCACGAACATTCAAGTTTGCACGACGATTACGTCCGAAATTCTTATAAAGTTCTTTCATCCAATCGACATTCGGATAAAGATATTTATTAACAGTACGATCATTGCTTGTATTAGGAATCAAACCATTTGCCATTTTAGTATTTTCAATATACTGTTGTGAATAATAAGGAGCACCATATGTATTATTATAGGCTTCATTTACTGCATCCATATATTCATAACCGTCTACCAAATCCGGAATGCGTGTCAAACGAGTAAAACCTTCATAATAATCAACTGAAAATTTAGGCTCACTTACTATTCCTGGTTTAGTCGTAATAAGAATAACACCATTACCACCACGTACTCCATAAACAGCTGTAGAAGCCGCATCTTTCAAAACTGTAACCGATTCAATATCTTCCGGATCCAACTGTTTGAAATCACGTTCAATGCCATCCACTAATATCAATGGCCCTTTATTTGTATTCGTCATGGAAGAGATACCACGAATCCAAATATCGGAATCATCCTGACCAGGAACACCCGTACGTTGTACAGCAACCAAACCAGAAATACGACCGGCTAAAATAGAACTCATATTTGCTACTGGTGCCTTAATATGTTCCATTTTTAAAGTCGATTGAGCACCTACAACTGAGACTTTACGCATGGTACCGTAGCCAACAACTTGCACCTCGTCCAACGTTGTTACATCATCTTGCAAAGTAATATCGAGTACCGTTCCATTTACTTTCTTTTCCTGAGTTTGATAACCAATATAACTGACCACCAATATCGGATCTTTTGTTGTTAGTGTAAGATTATATGTACCATTCATATCTGTGATAGTTCCATTAGAGGTACCCTTTTCCTGAATGGTTACGCCAATCATTAGTTCACCTGTTGTATCCGTCACACGCCCGGTTACTTTTACAGGATTTGCCGCCTGCACCATCAGTGAGACAGTTAATAAGAAAAGGCACATAATTCCTCTTCCTAATGCAATAAATCCATTTGAATTCATAAGTTTTTTACTAAATCTATTTGAAGTTTATTTTTCCTAAATGAGATCAATTTATCTTATTATTGAAAACTGAGAAGTACTAACAATCTATACAAAAGAGGAGTATCATGTTTTTCAACTTTAGTCAACAAAGTTTTTTTAAAATGCGAAAGTTTATGGCGGCAGTATTCTTCTGCCGCCATACTTCTTGCAATATAAAAATTACCAGTTCATTATTTAACAACAACTTTTACAGTCGTAGTCATTTCATCTTCCACAATACGAACAATATAGAATCCTTTTCCCATGATTGGGAGTTCTATATTTTCTCCTGAAGTAATAACATTGGAAACTAATTGTCCGTTAATATTATATAGAGCTATCTTAGCAGTATTTTTCATACCAGAAACAAAAATAGCATTATCTGAAGTATACACAATATATATATTCTCATTCTGATCGACAACTTGTTCAATACCAACGGGGGGAGCAGGAATATATGCTACATTCTTTAATGTAGGATAACTTACTTCTTCGTCAATCGTCCAGATATTTTCAAAATCGAATTTTGCATCATTATAAGGAATTTGTGTCAAGAATTCATTATCCTCCACAGGAGTAGCGTAATGCTCTATCGGACTTTCTACCACACCACCTTCTTTAGTAACATAACCTTGACTTTCCCAATCGTTCTCAGATATTTTACCATCCATCAAGAATCTTTCAGCATCAAAATTAAATACATTTCCTGTAAAGTTTATTATACCACGCGGGTTATTCTTCTGATCGCCTCCATTGGCGCCAATAAATGAGCCTGATGCAACACTTCCCTGCAGATTACCAATTGAAACACAATCTTCAATTGTAACTGTACAATCGGCGTCAACCAAACCGACAAATCCACCAACCCAGCCATAACTGTGAGAAGGATTCAATTTCACACTACCGGCAAAATAACAATTTTTCATTGTTACATTACCTGCAGCAACACCAAAGAAACCTCCGGCTTGGCTATAAGCAAAAACTTCTGCATTTACAAATGAATTAGTAATAGTAACATTACTACAATTACCACCAACAAACCCACCGACATGGTCACGCCCCACAACTTTACCAGTCAAATAACACTGATCAAAAGTTGTTTCTTTAGCAGAACCGGCAAAACCACCTAAATCCGTACTCTTATTACCATTGGCTTGAGAACCACTGAAAGAGAAATTAGAAATCCCCAAATTCTTTATTTTAGCCCCCTTAGTTGCATTAAAGAATCCTTTAGTATTATCATCATTGGTAATAACCACCGGATTTTTAATAGTATGTCCATTACCGTCAAAGCTACCGGTGAAAGGCGATTCTAAAGAACCGAAACCTTCGAATTCAACTCCTGTCATATCAATATCATTCATCAAACAAAAACTTGCGAACAACTTATTGTTGACATCAAGTAAATCTGCAACATTGTTAATAGGAAAAACATGAGATTGCCCAACCATATTAATATCAAAAGCAGTAGTTTCAAACGGTTTCAAACCCGTAATTTCAACCTCTGGAGCTATAGATATAGTAGCTACCGTTTCACCGTCAACCTCTTTCGCACCACTAAAATCTACGATAGTACCGTCAATATAAATATATTCCTCACCTTTTGTAATTTTAAAAATCAACTTCTGCCCACACGTAGATTTAATTCTCTCTAAATTCAAACTTTCAGAAGAACTCCCGTCAGCCAATTGAATTAAAAATGCCGGCTCAGGTATACCATAAATAACAGGAGTCAAAACTTTGGACTGTTGACATTTCAATATCGGATACATATTACCTTCACCACCTTCAATAAAGGTCCATATATTATCAAAGTCCCAGCCTAACGTCTCCTTGTACCATTCAGAAGAAAGTACTTCGTCAGATTCTAATTTTTCACCATTATTACTAGCGTTATCATAAACATCGGAAGGAGCAGAAGATGACAAATCCGTTCCTTTATAAGAAGCATAGTGATCAACATAATTATTGGTTAATGTAGCAGTTGATGTACGACCGTTCTCACCAATACAATATGTAGCTTCACTACAATAAATACCACTGGCAAGACAAACATTATTCTCTACAAATACTTTACCATCCGCATCAACCAAAGAGAAAATACCACCGGCACGTCCTTTCGTTGCCCGAATATTTCCTGAGAAATAACATCTTTCTACCGTACCGTAATTCACAACTCCTACAACGCCACCAGCCTGATATTCTCTCGAATAAACTTTAGCCATAGAGTAACAGTCACTTACCGTAGTTCCGGTTATTACTTTTTCAGCAGAACCTTCTTCTTCTACCTCCATTTTCTCTACCTTACCTACAATTGAACCAATATGGTCACGACCTGCAATATAGGAAGCCTGATCTACAAAACATTCTGAGATATTACAGCCATTTGCATAACCAACAATAGCACCTACATCTTCATTACCATTAAGATAAGCACCTGCAATACCTACTCTTTTTATAGTAGCTCCCGTTGCCTCACCAAACAGACCTACACGCCCCTGTTCTTCGTTTATATAACGTAAATTATGGATTGTATATCCCTGGCCATCTAATGTACCGGTAAAAACATCCATCAATTCCCAATCTTTTGTCAAATAAATATCAGCACCTAACTTAAAATCACCTGCCAAATCATACTTAACACATCTCAAGTCTTCCTCATCCATAATGGTGTAAGCAACACCTTTCACCTCTAACTCATAAGTTTTTGTGCAACCTTTTACATAATTATCACCCTGGTCTACAAAAGTCAAAGTAGTTTTACCATCTTTCAAGAAAGAAACTTTACCCTTACTATCGATTGTGGCAATTTCGGGATTAGAGCTGGTATAAGTAATAGTTCTACCAGAAGCTGGTATGGCTTCTGCATTAAAAGTTTTACCAGGCAAACATCTCTCCGGGAAAGAAGGTATGTAGATATAATTCTCTAATGGAACCTGAACATTAGATAATGATGGATATGTATTTTCTACCATTGTCCATATACCAGCATCAAAGTTAACGTCACCAAGCCAAAATTGTGCAGTTTTCAATTCATCCAAATCAAGATATCCTCCATCATAAGAATCATTTGCATTGTTAGAACGTGCTATTTCTACATTATTTTCATACAATTTCAAACCGCTCCATGAATAACTATTACTGATTGTACTAACAGCATTACTGTCTTCCGCGGGATTATCCGCACCTAAAATAGCATTTGCACCACCAGCATCTCCACTACCAGCCTTTATATAAGAAGATAATGTTACACAATTAGTAATAGTCAAACTATTACCGTCATTAAGAGCTACAATACCTCCAGAACGTCCTTCGGGACACACAGCAACACCACTAAAATAACAACGATCGACTACTGAATTTATACTTGCACCGATAATACCACCCGCTTGATAACTGGAACTAACCACAGCTGCATTGGAATAACAATTCGAAACCTGTGTCATAATATTATCGTCATCATCAACCTTTTTAGTCCCCCCAATAATACCACCAGTGTGATCCCAACCATAAACAAGCCCAGATGTATAGCATTCACTCACTTTAGCACCATATGAATTACCAATAACAGCACCTACATCTTGATGCCCAAAAATTTCCACACCTACTAAACGCAAATTTTTCACTGTTACCTTTGTAGAAGATACATCCTCTATTTTAGCAGTACCAATAAAACCAACTGAATTTTGTTCCGGACGATTGATCTTTAATCCATAAATTGTAAACCCCTTACCATCAATCGTACCCGTAAATGGAGAATCGTTTGTTCCAATAGGTTCCCATTCTTTTGATAAAGTAATATTGTTCTCAAGAACATAATCACCATTCAAATTCTCAGCAATAGCCTTTAAACCATTTTCATCTGTAATCTTAATTTGGCCCCAAACACCAATAGAAGAAAAACAAGCCAGAGCAAACATTGCTGTCTTTGCACATAGTAACTTTGTTTTCATAATAATTAAATTTTAAAATAACGATTAATATTTTATTGCAAAGTTATCGAAGTGCAAACAAATAAACAATATACGAAAAAACTATTAATAAACAAGTGTACATTTATGTCCCTTTTTAGTTCATTCACGTCCCCAGTACTTCTGTTACATTCTTCACACCATGTACCCAATCATCTATATTATATAAAACTTTAGTAACTTCTGAAAGAAATAGATAAGGAGATGGTTATTTCTACATCGAAAGCAACAACAATATTCAAAAGCCATCAGTATATAGATAGAAAATAAAAAAATAAAGGGACACAAAAGGCAATGGGATATATCTGAACAAATAGCTTCTTACCAATCTTGTTACAAGCATTGTTTTGTATTCAAACAATTTAGAATACGATAGTAAGCTACATTTATACCATACAAAGAACAACACTTTTCCATACATATTAAGTATATTATCACTGCACAAAAACTATAAGTGTACTGAATAAGTTGACACTTTATAAATCAAAAAAAGTATGTTAATTAAAAGAAAACCTCACAGAAAGTTTACAGAATTGGAAAGTAAGTCTTATATTCGCG
>OLZF01001875.1_pt1 | contig 12788 bp, 9 predicted proteins | sample 1674391 | NCBI WGS metagenome assembly OLZF01 (sample SAMEA103958166, study PRJEB25191) | human gut metagenome | biome: human-associated habitat [ENVO:00009003]; feature: intestine environment [ENVO:2100002]; material: feces | place: Germany | collected 2013/2015
AGCCGGAAGGACAGCGCCCCGCGCGCCCGGCCCAGCCGCGTCCGGTGCAGCCGGAGGGACAGCGTCCCGCACGCCCGGCCCAGCCGCGTCCGGTGCAGCCGGAAGGACAGCGCCCCGCGCGCCCGGCCCAGCCGCGTCCGGTGCAGCCGGAAGGACAGCGCCCCGCGCGTCCGGCGCGTCCGGATGCCCAGCAGCGTCCTGTCCGCCCCCGTCCCGTGCAGCCGCATGCCCAGCCCCGCCCGGAGCAGTCTCGGGAGCTGCACGCCGAACAGCCGCAGCGGCCGGTCCGTCCGCGCCCGGAGGGCCAGCAGACGCACGCCGTGCGGCCGCGGCCGGTCTCGCGCCCTGCACCGGAGGCAGAGGTGCAGGCAGAGCCCATCGAGCGCCCTGTACGCCCGGCTGAGCCGGAAGTGCCGCGCCGCGCCGGACGCAGCGGCTGTCTTGGCGGCCTGATCTATTTTGCCTTTGTCGTCAGCATCAGCATCATTCTCGCCTGCGTCGGCTGGATGGCAGCGTCGGACGTGCTCGCGCTCAACAAAGAGCCGGTCACGGCGACGGTCACGCTCGACAAGGCGGAGTTCAAGGACGTCACCATTTCGTACACGGATGCCGACGGCAACGCCAAGGAGCGCTCCGGCCATCAGGTGGGCGTGGGCTATGTGGCAAAGCAGCTCAAGGACGCTGGCATCATCAAGTATAAGGGCCTCTTCGAGCTTTACTGCAGCGTCTCGCACGCGAAAACGAAGATCGACCCCGGCACGTACGAACTGAGCACGAACTACGATTACCGTGCCCTCGTCAAGAAGATGCAGATCGGCTCCGGCGCCATGGTCACGACCAAGGTCACCATCCCCGAGGGCTATACGATGGAGCAGATCTTCCACAAGCTCGAGGATGAAAACGTCTGCTCGTATGACGACCTCATGGACGCGGCGGCCAATTATTCGTACAACTACTCGTTCATCGACCAGAGCATGCAGGGAGATGCCAAGCGCCTCGAGGGCTTCCTGTTCCCGGACACGTATGAGTTCTATCAGGGCATGCAGGCATCGAGCGTCATCAACAAGTTCCTGGAGAACTTCCACGACCGCATCACGGCCGAGATGCTCGAAAAGGCGGACGAGCGCGGCATGACCATGCAGGAGGTCGTCACAGTCGCATCCATGATCGAGAAGGAAGCGGCCAACGACGATGAGCGCGCCATGATCGCCGCCGTCATCTATAACCGTATCGCTGCGGGCATGCCGCTGCAGATCGACTCGACGATCATGTACGTCCTGCCGGAGCACAAGGATGTGCTCACCGTGGAGGACACGAAGATCGACAGCCCGTACAACACCTATCAGAACAAGGGCCTGCCGCCCACGCCGATCGCGAATCCCGGCCTTGCGTCCATTAAGGCGACGCTCTCGCCGGCGAGCACGCAGGCGCTGTACTACGCGCTCGACGCAGAGTCCGGCACGCACAAGTTCTTTACGAGCTATGGCGAGTTCCAGGCGTTCGTGGCCAAACAGAGTTATTCACAATAAGCGGGGATCGAACATGAACAAACCGGAATTGTTATGCCCTGCCGGAGATCTGGAGCGCCTGCAAATGGCGCTCCATTTCGGTGCAGACGCAGTATATCTGGCTGGTGCGCAGTTCGGCATGCGCGCCGGAGCCGAAAATTTCACGCCGGACGGCATCCGCGCGGCCGTGCAGCTTGCGCACGCGCAGGGCGCCGCCGTGCACGTGACGTGCAACACATTGCCGCGTGATGACGAGATGGTGCAGCTGCCGGCGTATCTGGAGCTGCTCGACGATGCGGAGGTGGATGCGATCATCGCGGCCGATCTCGGCGTTATTACGCTTGCCAAGCGCTATGCGCCGCACGTCGCGCTGCACGTCAGCACGCAGTTCGGCGTGGTCAATTCGGCGGCGGCGACGGCGCTGCACGATCTCGGCGCGCAGCGGGTCGTGCTCGCGCGCGAGCTCTCGCTTGCCGAGATCGCCGCCATCCGCGCCCACACGCCGCCCGAGCTGGAGCTCGAGGCGTTCGTGCACGGGGCAATGTGCGTGTCGTTTTCCGGCCGCTGCCTGCTGTCGAACTATCTCACCGGGCGCGATGCCAACCGCGGCCGCTGCGCCCAGCCCTGCCGCTGGAAGTACGGCCTCACGGAGTCCAAGCGCCCCGGCCAGGTGTTTGACATCACGGAGGACGAGCGCGGGACGTATATCTTCAACTCCCGCGACATGTGCATGATCGACCACCTGCCGGAGCTGCTGGCGGCCGGCATCACGAGCCTGAAGATTGAGGGGCGTACCAAGAGTGCCTATTACGTCGGCGCGGTCACGAATGCCTACCGCCACGCGCTCGATGATGCCATCGCCGGCCGTCCGCTCGACCCGGTCTGGCAGCGCGAGGTGCTGCAGATCAGTCACCGGCCGTACAGCACCGGGTTCTATTTCGGTCAGCCGGGGCAGTATACGGCAAACTCCGCCTACTTTGCCGGGGCGGAGGTCTGCGCCGTCGTGGAGGGCACCGCGGCCGATGGGCGCGCCGTGCTGACGCAGCGCAACAAGTTCGCCGTTGGCGACACGCTCGAGCTCGTTACGAACACCGCCCTGCCCGTGACCTTCACGGCACAGGACCTGCGCGACGCAGACGGGCTCCCGCTCGAGAGCGTGCCGCACCCGATGCAGCGCTTTACCATGCCGCTGCCGTGCAAGGCAGCGCCGCTGTCGCTCGTGCGGCGGAAATTACCCGCTGAAACGGTTGACATCCGGCTCGAATGTGGTAAAATAGAAAAATCCAGAACATAACGCTTGGATGGAGAAAAGCTGTGCAGCACCCGGTCAGCAGAGAGAAGGGGACGGTGGAAGCCCTTCGGCCGGCAGCATGGCGGCCGCTCCGGAGCGGCCTGGGACGACCGGGACGTCTGTCCGCGTTAAGGACGACTTGAGACGCCGCGTGAGCGGCAATCAGGGTGGTACCGTGAATGCTCGAATGCCTTCGCCCCTGTCCATGGGGTGGAGGCATCTTTTTTTGAAAGGAGACGTGTTATGGACTGTCTGCGTTGTCACAGTGAGATGGAGCATCTGGGGCATGAGTCCCTGCAGCTCGGGCAATACGGTTTTTTGACCGGCCACCTGTCCAACCTCTTTTCCGGTGCGCTGGAGGTCGATATTTATGCCTGCAGGCACTGCGGCAAGCTGGAGTTTTACCGCGCGGACGCGCCCAGCCTTTCCGAGCGGCTGCAAAAAGAGTGAAGCAAGAGAATTTGAATTGGAGGATAGATGATTATGAAACCATATGGTCTGAATGAACTGCGCGAGATGTTCCTGCGCTTTTTTGAGACGAAGGGGCACCTGCGTCTGCCGAGCTTCTCGCTCATCCCGCAGGATGATGCGAGCCTGCTGCTCATCAACTCCGGCATGGCGCCGATGAAGCCCTATTTCAAGGGTGACAAGGAGCCGCCGCGCCGCCGTGTCTGCACCTGCCAGAAGTGCATCCGCACCGGCGACATTGAAAACATCGGCAAGACCGCGCGCCACGGCACGTATTTTGAGATGCTCGGCAACTTCTCCTTCGGCGACTACTTCAAGCATGAAGCCATTGCTTGGTCATGGGAGTTTCTGACGAGCCCGGACTGGGTCGGCCTCGATCCCGAGCGGTTGTATCCGTCCGTGTATGAAAAGGACGACGAGGCATTTAATATCTGGCGCGACGAGATCGGTATCCCCGAGAGCCGCATCACCCGCCTCGGCAAGGACGATAACTTCTGGGAGCACGGCTCCGGCCCGTGCGGCCCCTGCTCGGAGATCTATTTTGACCGCGGCGAGGAATACGGCTGCGGCAAGCCGGACTGCGCGCCCGGCTGCGACTGCGACCGCTATATGGAGGTCTGGAACAACGTCTTTTCCCAGTTTGACAACGACGGCAACGGCAACTACTCTGACCTCGTTCAGAAGAACATCGACACCGGCATGGGCCTCGAGCGTCTGGCCGTTGTCTGCCAGGGCGTGGATTCGCTCTTCGATGTGGACACCGTTATGAACATCACCCACAAGGTCAGCGAGATCACCGGTGCGCACTATGGTGACAGCCACAAGACGGACGTGTCCCTGCGCGTCATCACCGACCACATCCGCGCCTCCGTCATGATGATCTCGGACGGTATCCTGCCGTCGAACGAGGGCCGCGGCTACGTGCTGCGCCGTCTGCTGCGCCGCGCGGCGCGCCACGGTAAGCTCCTCGGCGTCAACGAGCCGTTCCTGTATCAGATCGTGGACATGGTCGTGCACGAAAACGAGTGCCAGTACCCCGAGCTGCGCGAGAAGCAGGCGTATATTACCCGCGTCATCCGCAACGAGGAGGAGAACTTCGCCAAGACTATCGACGCCGGCATGCACATCTTTTCCGACCTGCTCGCCGAGCATCAGGCCAAGGGCGAGCGTGTGTTCTCCGGCGCGGATGCGTTCAAGCTCTATGATACCTACGGTTTCCCGATCGACCTGACCCGCGAGATGGTGCAGGAGCAGGACATGACCGTGGATGAGGACGCGTTCCAGGATCTTATGGAGCAGCAGCGCGTGCGCGCGAGAAAGGCGCGCGAGGCGCTCGGCGATCTGGCATGGGCCGGTGTGGATCTCGGCCTCGACCCGACGCCGACGCAGTTCACTGGCTATGACCATACGATCGATCAGGGCACGATCCTGGCCATCGTCTGCGATGGGGAGGTCTGCTCGGAGATCGACGAGGGCAAGCAGGGCGTGCTCGTGCTCGACTGCACGCCGTTTTATGCCGAGATGGGCGGCCAGGTGGCCGACCACGGCGTCATTGAGACCGACGGCGCGCTCTTCCAGGTGACGGACGTCCAGAAGGATAAGGCCGGCAAGTTCCTGCACTACGGTGTGATGCACTCTGGCCATCTGCAGGTCGAGCAGACCGTCACGGCGCGCATCGATACCGACCGCCGCAAGGCGATCATGCGTGCGCACTCGGCCACGCACCTGCTGCAGGCTGCGCTGCGTGAGGTGCTGGGCGACCATGTGCATCAGGCGGGCTCGCTCGTCGAGCCGGACCGTCTGCGCTTTGACCTGACGCATTTCTCGGCCATCACGCCCGATGAGCTGGAGCGGGTCAATGAGATCGTCAGCGACTGGATCCTCGACGGCATGGACGTCACCGTGTCCGAGACGTCCATGGCGCAGGCCAAGGCCAGCGGCGCGACGGCGCTCTTCAGCGAGAAGTACGGCGATGTCGTGCGTGTGGTGAACATGGGCGGCAAGTCCATCGAGCTCTGCGGCGGCACGCATGTGGATAACACCGCAAAGATCGGCCCGTTCCGCATCACGGGCGAGAGCTCGGTCGCTTCCGGTGTGCGCCGCGTGGAGGCGATCACCGGCAAGGCCTATCTGCGCGAGATGGAGGCCGTCAACCGCCGTATGTACGCGGCGGCCGAGGTGCTGCACGCCAAGCCCGCCGACCTGATTGCGAAGGCGAAGGGTTTCACAGCGGAGCTCAAGGAGGCGCGCCAGAGCGTCGAGCGCATGAAAGAAAAGATCCTGCACAGCGACGTCGACCGCTTCCTCTATGCCTCGAAGAACATCGGCGGCATCAAGGTCATCACGACGACGCGCACCGACCTCGAGGCCGGTGACCTGCGCAAGCTAGGCGATTTCCTGCGCGATAAGGATCCGGACACGGTCGCGGTGCTCGCGACGGCGACGGAGAACAAGGTCACGTTCGTGGCCGTCTGCGGCAAGAACGCCGTGGCCAGGGGCATCCGCGCGGGCGATCTTGTGCGCGCCGTGTCGGCGGTCACCGGCGGCAAGGGCGGCGGCAAGCCGGACTCCGCCATGGGCGGCGGCAGCGAGGTGCTGAAGATCGACGACGCGCTGGCTATCGTGGACGATTTTGTGGCGGACAAGCTGGGACTGTAAGGAGGTTACCATTATGAACGATTGCCTGTTTTGTAAGATCGCGGCGGGGGAGATCCCCTCTACCTGCCTGTACAATGACGACGATGTCTATGCCTTTCGCGACATCAATCCCCAGATGCCGGTGCATTTTCTCGTGATTCCGAAGCAGCACATCGACTCGGTCGCGGCCATCACGGCGGAAAACTCCGCTGTGGTCGCCAAGTGCTTTGAGGTCATCGCGAAGCTCGCCGCGCAGGAGGGCCTGACCGGCGGCTATCGCGTCATCTCCAACTGCGGCGACGATGCCGGCCAGACCGTGCATCACCTGCACTTCCACGTCCTCGGCGGCGCGCCGATGGGCGAGAAGCTGCTGTAAAGGCAACAAAATTCGGCGGCGGGCCTTGTTCCCGCCGTCGTTTTTGTTTATAATGTCCCCAGAGAAAGAGAGGGAGACGGCGTGCGAAAGCTGGCATACTGCGCAGGCGGATTTTCGGCTGCGATTTTTCTGGCGCACTTTCTGCTGCCGGCGCGTTGGGTGCTGCCCGGTGCGCTTGCGGCGGTCGTGCTTGCGCTCGTGACGCTGCTGCTCCCGGGGCAGACGCGCCGCCGGGTCATGGTGGCGCTGCTGTCGGCGGCCATCGGCTTCGGGTGGTACGCTGCGGCCACGGCCATGCGCCTGACACCCGCGCAGAACGTCTCCGGTGATGTGCAGACGGTCACGGCGCGCGTGACGGAGTATCCCGTTGCCTATGAGCGCAGCTATGGTCTGACCGTCGTGCTCACGAGCCCAAATGTGCCCGACTGCAAGGCGCGGCTCTATGTCTCCGATGCGGGCGCAGCCGACCTGCATCCTGGCGACGAGATCACGGCGGACGTGAAGCTCCGTCCATCCACGCTGCGCTACGGGGAGGAGACGGACTCCTATATTTCCAAGGGCATTTACCTCATCGGCAGCGTGCAGGACAAAACGCTCGAACGCACCGGCGTCTGGAGCCGCAGCTGGCTCTACTGGCCGAAAACCGTCGCCCAGTCGCTCAAAGCGAGCGCGCAGGCTGCCTTCCCGGCGGATGTGCTGCCGTTTGCGCAGGCACTCATGCTCGGCGATAAATCCGCGCTCTACGCGCAGGATCTCGACATTCCGCTCAGTACGACCGGCATCATGCACACGGTCGCGGTCTCCGGCCTGCATCTGGCGTTCCTGCTGGGCTTTTTGCGTCTGTTCACCGGCAACCGGCGCACGACGGCCATCATCGGCCTGCCGCTGATGGTCGTGTTCGTCGTCATGGCAGGGTGTAGCCCGTCGGTGCTGCGCGCGGCATTTATGACGGCGCTGCTGCTCTTTGCGCCGCTGCTCGGGCGGGAGAACGACCCGCCGACGTCGCTGCTGACCGCGCTGGCCATATTGCTCGCGGCCAACCCGTTTGCCGCGGCGAGCATCAGTCTGCAGCTCTCGTTTGCGTCCATGGCGGGCCTGTTTTGTGTCTCCGGTGCGCTGCACCGTGCGCTAGATGCGCGGCTGCTGCCCACGGATACAAAGCTCTCGCGGCCGCGGCGAAAGATCCGCGCCTTTTTCAGTGCCACAACGGCGAGCTCCGTCGGCGCCATGGTGTTTACCGTGCCGCTTACGGCGCTGCATTTCGGCAATGTCTCGCTGATCGCGCCGGTTACAAACCTGCTCATTTTGTGGCTGCTGCCGGCTGCGTTCATCGGCTGCTATCTCGCGGCGCTGCTCGGCCTTGTCTGGGCATGGGGCGGCATGGCCCTTGCATGGGTGACGGCATGGCCGCTGCGCTATATTCTCGCAGTGGCAAAGCTGCTTTCCAAACTCCCGGGCGCGGTGCTTTTCACCGGCAACCGCATGGTCGTCTGGTGGCTTGTGCTGGTATACGCCATGTTCGGCGCGGCGTGGCTGATCTCCCGCCGGCGCAAGGCGCGCTACTGGATCCCGGCAGCGTGCAGCGTGTTGGCGCTGTGCGCGGTGCTGACCGTCAACACCGTGCAGCTGCAGCGCACATCGACCGTGACGGCGCTCGATGTCAGTCAGGGGCAGAGCATTGTGTTTTCCAGCGGACGGGCCTGCGCCGTGGTGGATTGCGGCGGCCGCTCCACCGTGGAGGACCCGGGCGACCTCGCGGCGCGCAAGCTGCTCGCGCAGGGGCACCGGAGCCTCGACCTGCTCGTGCTCACGCATCCGCATGACGATCATGTCAACGGCGTGCTGCGTTTGATGCACTGGCTCCCGGTGCGGAAACTCGTCATTCCGGCCGCAGCGGATACGACGAAGGCCCCGCTGAGCGACATTCTCGCGCTCGCGGAGGAAAACCATACGGCCGTCGTGCGCGTGGACGCCGAGCGGACGCTCACGGCCGGCGGCATCTCCGTGCACCTGTATCCGGAGCCCTGCGCCGGGCAAGAGGACGGCAGCATGATCGTGCTGACCTCCATCGGCACATATGACACGCTCGTGCCCGGCGACGTGGACACGACAGCAGAGGTGAAGTTCCTAAGCTCCTGCACCTATCCCAGCATTGAGCTGCTGCTCGTCGGCCACCACGGCTCCAAGCGCTCCACCAGCGACGCGTGGCTCGATGCCATTGCGCCGGATGCTGCGATCATCTCCGTCGGCTACAACAACTACGGCCATCCGACGGCCGAGACACTTGAGCGCCTGCAGGCGCACAACATACCGATCTACCGCACCGACCAGATGGGTGACATCACGGTGCATCTCTCGTGAGGAAACGCTATGGCAACAGGAAAAGGGAAAAAGAAGCAGGAAGTGTTGAATTACAAGGCGCAGGAGCGCACGCTGCGCGAGCAGGGGCCGGGGCGGCTGTACCTGCTCTGGGGCCGTGAGGATTATCTGCGTGAGCAGTATCTGATAGAGCTCAAAAAGCTCTGTCTGCCCGGCGGGGAGGACGACTTCAGCTATCACCGGTTTGACGGCGCCGAGCTCGATTTTCAAGCGCTGGCGGACGCGGTGGACGCGGTGCCGTTTTTGTCCGAGCGCACGCTCATCGAGGTGCGCGGCTTCGATACGAACAAGTGCCGCGAGGAAGATGCGCAGGCGCTCGTCAAAGTCATCGGCGACCTGCCGGATTACTGCACGCTCGTGTTCGTCATGGGCACGGACTTTGAGCCGGACGGCCGCCTGAAGACGACGAAGGCATTCAAAAAATACGGGCAGCTCATCCAGTTCACCGCGCAGGGGGAGGCTGCACTTGAGAAATGGGTCGGCAAGCGGTTTAGGGCTCACGGCAAAAATATTTCATCCGAGGACGCCCGCCAGCTCATTTTCTTTACCGGCGGGCTGATGAACACCATGATCCCGGAGATCGACAAGATCGCAGCCTATGTGGAGGGCGACACGGTCACGCGCGCGGACATTCTGGCTGTGGCGCACCGGATGCCGGAGGCGGTGGCTTATGAGCTGACCGACCGTTTGGCCGATCAGGACTATGACGGCGCCATGCGCATCCTCGCAGACCTCCTCGCCGATAAGGCGAACACGCCGATCTTCCTGCTTGCCGTCATTGGCCAGCAGATGCGCAGGCTCTATGCCGCGCGGCTCGCGCGCCGTGCGGGCCTCGGTACGGGCGATCTGCGCGCGTTGCTTGGCCTGCCGTATGATTTCATCGCGGAAAATCTCCTGCGCTCGGCGCGAAAATTCTCCGGCCGCCAACTCGAGGAGGCGGTGCGCCTGTGCGCGCAGACGGACTTTGCCATGAAAAGTACCGGCGCAGACGATACCGAGCTGCTCAAGGAGCTGCTGCTGCGCATCGCTGTGGGGGGTGCGGCATGATCCGTATCCGCGAGGCCATCATCGTCGAGGGACGGTATGATAAAAACACACTCGCGCAGATTGTGGACGCGCCCATTCTGGAGACGTCCGGCTTCGGCATCTTTCATGACAGCCAGCGGCTGGCGCTGCTGCGCCGTCTGGCCGAAACGCGCGGCATCATCGTCCTCACGGACAGCGACGGGGCGGGCTTTGTCATCCGCAACTATCTGCGCGGGGCGATCGACCCAGCGCAGGTCAAGCACGCGTATATCCCGGACGTGGCTGGCAAGGAGCGGCGCAAGCGCATTGCCTCCAAGGAGGGCAAGCTCGGCGTGGAGGGCATGCCGCCGGAGGTGCTGCTCGAGGCGCTGCGCCGCGCGGGCGCGACATTTGAGGGCGATGCGCCGCAGGCGGCGCGCACGGGGGAGGAGATCACCCGCGCGGATCTGTTAGACCGCGGCCTGATCGGCCCGGGCTCGGCGGAAAAGCGCGCGGCGCTGCTGAAGACGCTGCGCCTGCCGGAGCACCTGAGCACCGCCGCGCTGCTGCAGACGCTGAACCTGCTGATGAGCCGGGAGGAGTTTGAAAAGCTATGAGTGAACAGCTGGAAATTGAGCGCAAGTACCTGATAGCAATGCCGGACACGCAGGCGCTGCGTGCCGCGTGCAGCCATGTCTATGAGATGGAGCAGACGTATCTCGCCGCTGCGCCGGGCGTCACGGCCCGCGTGCGCCGGCGGCAGGAGGGGGAGAAGGTCGAGTACTTCTACACGGAGAAGGAGTTCCGCACCGACCGCACCTGTCTTGAGCGCGAACGTGCCGTCACGGAGGAGGAGTACCACCGCCTGCTGGTGCGCCGCCGCGAGGAAGGCGTGACGCTGCGCAAGACGCGCTGGTGCATGCTCTACGCCGGGCGCGTGCTGGAGATCGACGTCTACCCGTTCTGGGAGCACACGGCCGTGCTGGAGATCGAGCTGCCGGACGAGGGCGCGCCCGTCTCCATCCCACCGCAGATCCGCGTCCTGCGCGAGGTGACGGCGGACAGGCGGCTGAAAAACGCCGTCCTTGCTCAGAGGATCCCCGACGAGCGCGAGCTGCTGGCGGAAACTTCCGAAAATTGACAGGGAAGTGCCGAAAGGGCTTGCAATCAGACGGCCTGATAAGTATAATAAATACTTGCATTATCGTGCCAATCAACCAAATTTTATTTTTATGAGGAGTGTGAGACAATGACCGAGGAAAGAAAGACCAGTACCCCCGCGACCGAGGAGTCCGCGGAGAGCAAGAACTTTATTCTGAACTTTATCGACGAGGACATCGCAGAGGGTGGTCAGTTCCAGGGAATGACCGTTCACACCCGTTTCCCGCCCGAGCCGAACGGCTATCTGCACATCGGCCACTGCAAGGCGCTGTGCATTGACTTCGGCACCGCCGAGAAGTATCACGGCCTGTGCAATCTCCGTATGGACGACACGAACCCCGCCAAGGAGGACGTCGAATATGTCGAGGCGATTCAGCAGGACATCCACTGGCTGGGCTTCGACTGGGGCGACCGGTTCTATTACGGCTCGGATTACTTTGAGAAGGACTATGAATATGCCGTCGAGCTCATCAGGAAGGGCCTTGCCTATGTCTGCGAGCTGACGCCCGAGGAGTTCAGGGCCAACCGCGGCGACATCGGCATCCCCGCCACCTCGCCCTACCGCGACCGCCCGATCGAGGAGAACCTGCGCCTGTTCGAGAAGATGAAAAACGGCGAGGTGCCCGAGGGCAAGATGACCCTGCGCGCGAAGATCGACCTCGCGAGCGGCAACTTCAACATGCGTGACCCTGTCATCTACCGCATCCGCTTCATCCACCATCACCGCCAGGGCGACAAGTGGTGCATCTTCCCGATGTACGACTTCGCCCACCCCATTCAGGACGCGCTCGAGGGCATCACGCACTCGCTGTGCTCGCTGGAATATGAGGAGCACCGCCCCCTCTATGACTGGGTGGTCAACAACGTCTCCATCCCGTACCACAAGCCCCGGCAGATCGAGTTTGCCCGCCTGAACATCGACCACACCGTCATGTCCAAGCGCAAGCTGCGCCAGCTCGTCGAGGAGCATCGCGTCTCCGGCTGGGACGATCCCCGCATGCCGACGCTCTGCGGCCTGCGCCGCCGCGGCTACACCGCCGCCGCCATCCGCAATTTCTGCGAGCGCATCGGCGTGGCCAAGGCACCGAGCACGATCGAGTACGGCTTTCTGGAGCACTGCCTGCGCGAGGATCTGAACGCGTCGGCCGAGCGCACGATGGCGGTGCTGCACCCCGTAAAGCTGACCGTCACGAACTATCCCGAGGGGCAGAGCGAGACGTTCACCGTCGAGAATAACCCCACCGATCCCGCGCAGGGCACGCACGAGATCACCTTCAGCCGCCACCTGTGGATGGAGGCCGAGGACTTCATGGAGGTGCCCGCGCCGAAGTATAAGCGCCTGTATCCGGACGGCCCCGAGTGCCGCCTGAAGGGCGCGTACCTCGTCCGCTGTACCGGCTGCGTCAAGGATGAGGACGGCAATGTGACAGAGGTGCTCTGCACCTACGATCCCGACAGCCGCGGCGGCGATCCCACCGACGGGCGCAAGGTCAAGGGCGCGACAATCCACTGGGTCGACGCGGCAAACTGCTTCGACGCCGAGGTGCGCCTGTATGACAACCTCTTCTCCGACGCCCAGCCCGACGGCCCGGACAAGAACTTCCTCGACTGCCTGAACCCGCAGTCGCTGGCGGTGCTGACCGGCTGTAAGGTCGAGCCCGAGATGGCCGCCGTCGCCGCCGCGTTCGACCGCGAGGAGAACCGCACCGGCGTCAACGCGCCGACGTTCCAGTTCATGCGCACGGGCTACTTCTGCATGGACAACCGCGACTGCCGCGCAGACCATCTGGTCTTCAACCGCAGCGTCTCGCTGAAGGACAGCTTCAAGAAGTAATTTGTAAAACATACTCCCGACTGCTACGCAGCCGGGAGTATGTTTTACAAGAGAGTTCTCACTTTGCTCCGCGCCTTGTACTTGACAGTGCCGGACAGTATGCGATAGCATAGAGACTGCAAACGAGAG